>MAAC01011124.1_pt1 | contig 188036 bp, 163 predicted proteins | sample 1115981 | NCBI WGS metagenome assembly MAAC01 (sample SAMN04961126, study PRJNA320927) | seawater metagenome | isolation source: sample BD02T64 sea water enriched with oil for 64 days | place: USA:Gulf of Mexico | collected 2013-07-27 | reverse complement strand
TACAATGGGGACGCTTTGGGCATATCGTAGAGGCAGATATTAAAGGCTTCTTCGATAACGTTAATCATGACTGGTTAATGAGAATGCTCAAGCAACGCATTGATGATAAAGCGCTTCTGGGTTTGATACGCCAATGGTTGAGGGCTCGGGTGCATATGCCTGATGGCAAAACACTGAAGCCGATAGCAGGAACACCGCAAGGAGGGGTAATCTCTCCGGTGTTAGTGAATATCTATTTACACTTTGTACTGGACCCCTGGTTCGAACCAGTTATTCGAAAAGAGACCTGCCTTACACGGCAGCAACGCTATTACTGAGGAGCCCGGTGCGGGAATATCGCACGCTGGGATCTGTGTGTGGGCGTCTGGGTAACTGAGCGTTCTACCACGACAAATGCCGTACCAAAATCAAACAGAAGTCTGTTGTAGAGTGCATTTTTATACGTTAGAATTCCCGAAATTATATGTTTGAGAAATCCAAAAATCATTCATATTATTATGTATTCTACGAATATTCAGCTAGTTAGGTCTGTATAATCTTATATTAGGAGAAGTATTAAAATGGACAGAATCTTAAGATCCTTATTTGTAATCCTACCGTTGGTCATGTTTTTTTCAGGTTGCGGTGGTGGCGGTTCTAGCAGTTCGGATACGCCAGGAAGCAATGTGGCAGCTTCAATTGAATATACGGATATCAATAGCAGCACAGGTTTTTCGTCAAATTACTTAAAGCAAAAGTTGTTCTTTCGTCCAGAAAGCTATGAGAGAAATGACTATATTTTGTCTTATGAATTTACTGATTCAAATATTTCTTGGGATGACAATCTATTTAATAATGAAGGCAGTGCTGCTTACTCAATTGTTAGCTCAAACGGTATAGATGGAGTTCTTCAATACAACGATGGTAGTTATGAATTACATCTTAACGTACTTTCTGTCGAAATTGATCATCTCAAAGTTTGTTATACTTATACAGGAATTGATACGGTGATAGCATGTGATGTCAGTCAGGCCCTTAGCTGGTATTTTGATAGAAATGTCGCAGAAAACAACTATCCGTAGTTGCCATTGCCATTACGAAAATATATATAGTAAAAGTAATAACTTGGTAAGAACTTTTGGTATTTTCGCAGGCAGGGTTGGCACAGCCGGTTAGGTTGGAGATGGCGCCCTACCTAGTTAACGGGCTAGACTTTGTCTGCACCTGGCATGCATCGGGCTGCCATACTGAATACCGATTACTGCAGGTATGGGATTAACTTTATCGCGTGTAGATGGTGTTGGAAATAATGGAATTTAGATCATACAAGGCGTAGTAATTGGACGTATCATGGGAGTTACTGCTTTTTAGAATGGAATTGTATTTTTTATTGGAGTAGTTGATGTACAAGGGGGTTATTGTCGCCATGTTTATTGCCCTGGGGTCGGGGTGTGGTTCAGGCAGTGGATCGAATTCATCTGAAATTGATCACAAAGTTATTATTGACAGTTATATTGGCTCTTGGCTGAAAGTGGAGTGTAGAGTTCCTGGCTGGAGTGAGGTGCTGTCACTTGCGGCTAGTAATATTGATGGTGATGTGTGGATTAAAGATAAAATAATTATCAGTGAGAATGATATAGTTCTGGAACAGAAGGCATTTTCTGATAATTTATGTATAGGTGATCCTTTGGGTTGGTCCTCAATAGTTGGCTATGACTTGCAGGAAAGGGAAGAAATGATTACGGAAAATGAGTACCGTTTTGTTAGGTATAAAGTGGAAGTTAATGGACCCCCGAGATTTTTCAAGTTTTACAGAGCAGAAGATGGCTGGTTATATGGCGTCGATTATATTGTGTCTGGTATTCTTAATGAAGAAGATGTCGTTTCTGAGAATTATTATGTGAATTTTGGTGAAAGCTACTATCGATGTACAGCAGGAATGTATTGCCTGTGATTTTTGTAATGACTTGAAATTATTTCGTTTAGTCGGGGCAAGCTATAGAAATTAAAGGACGGGTTGCTTCGCGTAACAAGACCTAGCGTTGTCCTTTTAACAAGGGGAATGTACTTGAAAAATAATCCGTTGGCCAGTTGATGTGTTTATTAAATCACAAAACAAATTGACAAAATCAGCATTTTCAAGTGATTGGTAGTGTTATGCCTTTCTTCAAAATGCATCAGGTGAAATTTCCTGGTTAATAACAGGGAACGCTGAATTTGAGGATGTTGCCGAATCATATGAAAAGTTTCAAGCAACTTCCCGCTTTAGGTGGTAAATACGAACCAGGTAACTTTGAATTGGTTGCATGCTGTTTTCGTCCCTTAACGAGTCACAGCAGACGGAAGCATGTTCTTAAGAAAAAGTACGCCGATGTGGATTGAAGCTATTATACCCTGCAACATTAATCATATGATATAAAACATACACTAGTATAAACGGGAAGAATTAGTTGGTGTACGAATCGAGTGTTAATTTATGTGAGTAGCTCAGGCCATTCTTTAAATCACCAAAAATATTGTTTACATTTATAGTGATGATTCCCATATTTCTATTTTCTAAATGGGTGTTTGTAACTACTGGTAGAGGTTTACTATTTGCTAATGAATAACTTAGCAGTTCTGATACTGATGAAATTGTCCCGATAATCCCAGCTGAGGATGTATAATCAACATCACTTGTGGTTTTAAGTAGAAAACCATTACTCGTGTCATACCACATATAGCCACCGCCGGAGTAGTTATATGTATAATTGGTAACTTTGTTATATTCCACGGTGTAGCTCAGTTTTACAGCATTGAGTTCACCGGTTGGCATAGAGATTTTCTCTTCAGTAATTACTGAAAAATTCATTTCGATAATATCGTAACCTATGTCATCGCCTGTTTCGGAATTGAATATTCTCGCGTTGCTATAGGCACTAAAATCATCATCGATACGTATATTCTCTGGGGTTTCGCTACCCGTTTGTGTAACATATTCTATGCTGGTAAACTCAGTCATAGAATCATCAATTATGGATTGTCCATAAAGAGTCGAATATTCAAGCCCTTCAATAGTGCTACCTCCCGTAAGTGTTTCAAGTAAGTAAGGGCCACCAATAGCGTTGGAATATCCATATTTTAAAGGTATTTCGTTTACTGTACTGAAGGTCATTATATTTTCAAAATACCATGTTTCTGGTTCTCCAGTTGAGAAATCAGTGTGTAAGGTGATCGATGTTGTAAAGGTGTCGCCCGCTCGTTCATTGTAAGGCTCGTCCAGTACAGTTCCCTCTTGAAGATTTCGGTTGGAGGATCCGGACCCTCCACAGCCATTAAGAGCTATAATAAGAAGCACTATGACTTTACGAAAAAAAGCTTGGTTATCCATACTTAGCCTCGACAGTTACGTAATCTAGAATCGTTGGCGATGTTATCAAATTACAAGATGAGAGTGTTTTTCTATTTTGTTGTTAAATTGTTACCATATATAAAAATATGGTTAGGTAATGGATTGTTGATGATGACCATGTAGTGAGGGGCGATTTTTCACCATCGGGTGGTCTGCCCAGTTCAGCCAGTGTAAATGTACAGTGAGATTTCTTATACCGAACCTAGGAAAATCGGAGTCTGATTATAAGGTTGGTGTGGCGATTGTGATAAATATACATAAAAAATTCTAGGTTTACGGGTAATGCTAAACGGCCTTGGGCAGAAGCTGAAGTGGTAGAATTAGCCAAGGATACACCTTACGATAGTTGTTTTATTGATGCCTCGAAAGTTGCACAAGAGTATATCCTTCAACGCTACAAAGGCTGGATTGAAATATTGAAACCAGATGGCTAGCTAAAGAGTATGAAACGTGATGGTACCTGCTGAAAATATTGTTGCATCATGAAATGATTCGGTAAAGAGGTTCTATGGTAGCGTAAATCGACCATAGAACCTTAGGTATAGAATTAATCTGCAAGATAATGCTAAGAGGCTGCCGCAAGATCATCGTTATTGGACGAACTCTTAATGACATTCTTCTCTGTAGATGTATTCGATACTTCATCCTCAGCATATTTAGATGCTTTCCACGCTGAAATGAGTTCAGAGTTGTCGACATTCCATGGATGAAAGTCTGTCTTAAAGAAACTCAAATAGGGTTTGCGCATATTACTAATCATACCTTTCTTGCCGAAAAAGAATGACCAAGCACCTTTCACATCTGACCAATTGGGTAATGAGCGTGCCCAAATATGAGCCATGATTTGGTAATACAGCATGCTAAGGGTGAAGTCGATGGTGACCAGTGCCATATGTCGGCGTAATTGATTTCTATTTCCTACTAAGGTTTCGTGTACATCAAAGGCAACGGATTTATGCTCTATCTCTTCAACGGTATGCCAGAGGAAAAGTGACTTCAGCGATTCTGGTAGGTCATCGAGTATATCCTGATTGCTAAGTATGAACTCGGACATGATGGCAGTAATATGTTCAAAACATACAGTGCGTGCGAGGCGGCTTTCATCACTGAGGTGACGGTTAAACCACTGGATCTTATTGCGTAGCTTTTCCTCAATCTTTGCGGTGTCCCATCCTTGCTCATCGAAGGCCTTATTTATCTGGCGGTGTTGAAAGCTATGGTGACCCTCTTGACCTATGAATGCTTTAATTTCTTTTTGTAATTCGGTATCGGTGATGTGAGCCTTAAACAATCTAACAGATTCAATAAACTCTTTTTCACCGGGAGGAAAGGTGGCAGACATCGCCGCAAAGTAAGACGAAATAATGGAGTTTCCAGCCCAATAGTTCGTGCTTTTGATGTCCTCAAAGTTGAATTGCATTTTACGATTACGGATTTCAGGTTTGGTGAGGGTTGTCGTTGGCATGACGATGAACTCCTAAACTATGCAGCGTTTGTGTTAGCATCACTATCACACGTTTGACCGAGGAGTTTTAGGTGAGTTGGGATCGAGTTACCGGTGAAATTAGATCATGAAAGTAGATCAGGCCGCTGAGCAGGTTATTTTAGGGGATGGTCAATATGGTATGGCTATGGAATATCTGTTCGTATTTCAAGAACTTGCGATGGAATATGGGATTTCACCACAGGCCATTTTGAAGGGCACTGGAGTTCCACTAGACGCTTTGATCCAGCAGGGGGTCCGTATTGGCCATCGCTCCTTCAGTCAGGCAGTGAAGAACCTTATCGATGCAGTTGAGGACCCCACGCTCCCGATTCAATACGCGAAACGTATGACTATGCTACGCCATGGAGCGTTGGGCTATGCTTTCCAGGCGGCGAAAAACCTGACAGAAACATCCGGTCTTCTTACAAAGTACATTGATACTCGATCGGGAGGAGGACAGAGGTTCGAACGTATCGAAAGCGAGGATACTATTTCTATTCTATTTTCGATCGAAAGGCAGGAGTTGGGTCCTGATGTAGAGCGCTTTCAATGTTTAACGCTGCTGTTCAATATCGAATATTTGGGCCGTTATCTTACAGGCACGTTGCGTGAAACTATTGCTAATGAAATTCAGCTAACCAGTTCTGCTCGTGGTGCTATTCCTTCTAATCTTTTACCACCAGGATTGACCATTAAATTTGAGCAGCCAGTCAATCAAGTCGTTTGTCCTAAAGAATATTACTATCGACCTTTGGTGACTTCTGATTCCGGTGTCTTTAATACGGCTATGGAGCAGGTGCTAAAGGAGATGATGTTGTTGGATCCTGTGGCTGATATTGCCCTTATTGTTCGAAATAAGCTGCGAGATCATACCGGAAAGCTACCACCGCTACAGAAAATGGCAGATGACTTACATATATCAACCAGTAGTTTAAAGCGAAAATTAAAGAATGTGGGGGCAACATATCAGCAGTTGCGCGAATCTGTACAGTTTCATAAGGCAAACTACTTGCTAGGTACCACGCAATATTCAATTGAACAGATTGCTGAACTATTAGGGTATGCCGATGGTAGTAATTTCAACAAAGCCTTTAAGCAGTGGAGTGGGTTGACGCCCAGTGAGTACAGAAAGAAGTAGTGATTCTACACTTTGTTTCAGACCAACGCACAGCTGAGCGTAGACGGGTTTGCAGGTTGAGTATGAGCAAATAATATACTTTTTAGTTTGGTCATATATAGCAAAGCGATATAGTGTTTTTGCACAAAATCGGTGCGTTTATCCGCGAGTACAAAGTTGAAGTGCTAAACTCTGGTATTACATCTTCAGTGTAACCATAGTGATAGCTGTATGAGTAATATAATAAAAACAATATGTTGCGTCATATCCACCGTCTTTTTACTTCCCAATGTTGCGAATAGTTTTACGTTAAGTGATATTCCCGACATTAAGAACAAGCGCGATATCACCTTGGTGGCGGAACGCGGATTTTGGACAGAACATCTTAGAAAAGAAATGATACCCAAATTCACCGCCCATACTGGGGTGGCGGTGAAGATCGTTGATATGTCATTAGGGGAAATGTACGAGGGCCAGTTAGACTCGTTGCGGGATGGGTTAGGCCACTACGATCTTATCTCCATTGAAGCGGGTTGGGCAAAGGAGTGGGCTGCTAATGGCTACACAGTGCCTTTGTTAGAGATTGCGAGAGAGCATGATCCAGAGGGGGAAGCTTCGATGAAGCGTTTCCTAGAGCCTTATTACCCTTCTTTGCTTAAGATACTCAGTTATCGAGGGCAGTATCATTCTATTCCCTATAACAATTATGTAATGGGGAATCATTATCGAGCCGATCTTTTTGAACACGAGGATGAGCGGAAAAACTTCAAGAAGCGATATGGCTATGACCTAGTACCTCCAGAAGGTATACGCCAACTGTTGGATGTCTCTGAGTTTTTTACTCGTAAAAGTGGGCAGCGGTTGGCAGGGAAAATACTTGATGCGCCATTTTACGGTTTGGCACTAATGTCTGGATTAAAACCGCATATTAATGACGAATTTTCTGCGATGTTGTGGGGGTTAGGTGGAGCTTGGTTTAGACCCAACTATTCTCCAGCAGGAGAATTGTTGAGTTATCAGGTTGAAGCTAATAGCAAAATTGTACACAAGGTCGCTAATACCTATATTGAATTACTGAAGTATGCACACCCGGCAGATAAAGATTGGGCTTTTTTAGAATCCGCGAATGCGTTAGCAGAAGGTCATGTTGCGATGTGGCCATTTGCTTATAACAATCTGTGGCCGGTATCGGCGAAACTAGAACAGAATATTCCTGGCTCCAAAATAGGCGTGAGCGAAGTTCCTTTGCAGCATCCTTACGTGGGAGCGTATTCGGTATCAGTGTCATACGATAGTCGTAACCCTGAAGCGTCTTACTGGTTGCTAAAATACATTGGCTCTTTAGAGGGTCAGAAAGCCTATGCGCTGGGTGGTGGTAATCCCTGTCGAACTGATGTTGTGCTAGATCCTGTGTTCTCCTCGGAAGAAAAGAGGTTGCTGAGTGGTGCATTTAAAGCAAGTCATGAAGCGAATTTGGGCTGGTCAGACGGGGTGTTGCAACAGGGGCATTTTACCAGCACCGCAATGGGAAAAATATATCCAGAGTTAATGAAAACCACATATGCAATTGCCCATAAAATTGAGACGGTTGATGAGGGTCTCGATAAATTGGCACAGAAAATTAAAAAATTACAAATTCGATATGGGGAGGTTACCGCAATTTCCCAATAGCAGTACAAGGATGGTTTGAAATTTAGCGCAAGGACATTTGGCAGGAAATAGTCCGGTAAAACTAATAATAATGGGAATACTTGGTGTAAAACAAAAGCTTGATCTTGCATTCTTTTCTATCGCTAGCTTTTCCATTGTCATAATGGTGATTGCCTGCACTTTCATGATTAATGTCGGTGTATTGGTAGAGGGGGTTTCTTCCCATCTTGTTCCGAAACTTAGCCTTGCCTCGAAACTTCAAAAAACCTCGGAAAAAACTAACCTATTAATCGACAAGATATCGTCTAATGAAAGTAACGCACGGAAAATAGAGGATCTGATCGCGCTAGAAAAAAGTTGGAGTGAGCTGATAGCGATCGTTAGTCAAGTGCAATCTAGAATAAATGGATTGTCAGATCGTATCGGTTTTACTGATGAACTAGATTCACTAAAAATCATACATGCTGATCACGGTATTATTAGGGATGTCGTTTTTGATCATAGTAATGCAATTATTGGTAGAGAGAAAACCCATGAAAGTATGCTGCGTTTGATTCGGATTTATGATGATTATATGCTGCCTAAGATTTCTGATAGAACTGTTGATATAAGAAAGCAGGGAAGAGATAATATTTATCAGGCCGGAAATGATCTTTCTAACTATTTGTTAAGCGTTAATTCTGAAGATAAGTCACAGGTTATTAATCGATTGAAGAGGCGATGCTTGATGCTGTTCGTTTCTCTTCAAAAAATGTCAGAAACATCCTCGCTTGAGGTTAGATTGTTTATGCGGGATTGGTTGGCGAGAGTCTCACCGTTGTTACGTGGAAATAGTTCTGTATTTGTACTTCGACTGGATGAGATACGCATTGGCAATGTTATAAATAAACAATTTTTGCTTAATCAGTCAATTGTTATATCGTTAGAAAAAAAGGCAGAAATTCTCTTGGTAGAAATGCAAAAATCTATCAGCGAAACTACATTTTCAGCACATCAGAGAATACGCAGCTATGTCTATGTACTTGCGATAATTTCATTGGTATCTATTAGTGTGAGTGCGGTACTTGTATGGTCGTTGGTTCATAGAAATGTGATTTCTCGATTGCTCCATACCAGTGAGGCCATTATTAAATTATCGAGAGGCAATATTGATATTGATATTTCACATCCCGCTGATGATGAATTGGGACAGATGCAAATCGCTTTAGAAAAATTACGAGAGTATGTTATTCGGGTTCAAACAGCGTCAAAGACCGATAGTTTAACTGGACTTAATAATCGAGGAAGCTTTGATTCATTATTGAAGATGGAGCTGGGTAGTCTTGCTGATACGGCGAGAGAGATGTCACTGTTGATGTTGGATATAGACTATTTCAAAAACTATAATGATGAGTATGGGCATGTGAAAGGGGACGGTTGTATTCAGGCTGTCTCTGAAGTATTGCAGAATCATTGTCGACGAGATGGTGATGTGGTTGCGCGCTATGGTGGCGAGGAGTTTGTAATGATTTTGCCTGCAACGAGTAATGAGCATGCCGTGAATCTGGCGGAATCGATTCGCCTGGCCATTCAAGATCTTGGTATTCCCCACATTAAGTCACTAGCAGCGAAATGCGTGACGGTGAGTGTGGGGGTTTCCACTATTACGTTTCATGAGAAAACCCAGCCTGAGGATTTTATCAAGTTGGCGGATATTGCGCTTTATAAAGCAAAGAATAGTGGACGTAATTGTGTTGAGTCATTGTCCTAACAGGCATGGCTAGCCATGCCTGTTAGTATTTAGCCCTTTAGCTTAAGCAAAAAGTGATAGGCTTTTGTCAGGTTATCGCGATACGGTGGAAGTAGCATCCCCATGGCGCTAAATTTTGATTGATAAAATACAGGGCGCATTTTTGAAAAGGACGCGAATCCCTCGTAGCCGTGATAATGTCCCATTCCACTTGGACCTACGCCACCAAATGGCATGTCGTCCTGAAAGGCGTGAAGTAACGTGTCATTCACGGTGACTCCACCAGACATTATGTGAGTGATATAGCGATTGGTGAGGGACTTGTTGTTAGAAAATACATACAACCCCAATGGGCGATCATGGGAGTTAACGTAGTTAATCACTTCCTCAGGGTTCTGATAGCTCATGACAAGCAGAATAGGGCCAAAGGTTTCTCGTTCACGAATATGCATGGACGCTGTGGAGTTCAGGACTAAATGCAGTGGGAATTTCTTATTGTCATGGTCAATATCTTGATTATTGAGATTGATCACGGTTGCGCCATTCTCACTGGCGTTTGTTAAGGTTTCCTCAAGGCGAGTTACTGAGCGGCTATCAATGACAGCGGTATAGTCTGTACTGTTTATATCTGCTACATGTTGCTTGACCCAGGTTTTCGCCTTTTCGGTGAATGTATCTACTTGGCTTTCGTGGACAAAAACATAGTCGACATTGAGACAGATTTGCCCCGCATTCATTTGCTTAGCATACATAATACGTTCTATAGCTTTGTCTATAGAGTATTCTGGATCGATAATAGCGGGGGATTTTCCACCCAGCTCTAGGATCACCGGTGTTAGGTTTTTCGCCGCGGAGGCCATCACCGCTTTGCCGGTATTGACTGATCCCGTAAACAAAATAAGATCAAGTGGCAGTGAGGACAGCTCAATACCAACGCCTCCTGTTTCTACTAGAAAAGTCAGGGTGTCTTGGGGAAAGTACTTTGGGCTAATTTGTGTCAAAAGTTCACTGAGGTGGATGGAGTTTTCTGACATTTTTACCATCGCCCGGTTACCTGCTGCAAGGGCTGTGGCGATTGGAATAAAGGAAAGGTTAATGGGGAAATTCCAAGGTACGATAATGCCAACAACACCAAGGGGTTGTGGTGTTAGCAAATTTTTTGCGCCGGGGAACATGGTGAAATCAACATGGCGTTTCTGAGGTTTCATCCACTTTCGAACATTTTTGGTGATAAACGCTAATGAATCAAATACGGCAATAAATTCAGCAAATACGCTCTCGTGCCATGAACGACTCCCATAATCTTTGTCTATTGCTTCGATAATTGCGTCTCTATTCTCAGACAGCATCTTCTTTAGATTAATGAGATTGTTTTTGCGCTGCTGATACGTCGGTATGGGGGAATTCAAGTACGCATTCTTTTGGGTATTGAATAATGCGCTAAGAGGGGTGTCACTCGAAACGTCTTGTAGGGCTTGCACGGAGCTATTCATGTGGCTTACTCAACAATAGAAGGTTAATTATCTTGAGCAGTGATTATGAATTAATTACGCATCGTCGTGATTGACAATATTATTTGTTTGTATCAATAAGGTAAAAAAGGGAATATTTGGGATCTATTCCTTGAGGGCAAAAGTGGCTTTTTGTCTATCGATCGTATTGTGTGCGTTGTAACTGGTTGGTGCTGAGTAGCACGGGGAACGGATAAACATTCTCCGTGCTAGAGCTGGCAGTGAACAGACGATTACTAGGGGTGAGCTTGTACGGTGTCTGATGCACTCGTAGTGTTACTTGGTTCTTTGTATTCTTTGACCAACTTAATCACCTGATTGGCTTTGCGCCCCTGCATGGCACAGGACGTCATCATTCCGGCCATCAATGCACCACCAACCCCTGCGGTCATTACATCCGACCCTGTCATATAGAGCCCTTTGACCGGGGTTACTGGGTGCAAAAACGGCTTCTTAAAGCGGTCAACAAAGTGATCTAACGCGAGCATTTCTCCTGCGCTATTTTTTTGATACCAATTGGTGGATAACGGTGTTGATAATTCACAGTAATCTAGTTTGTCACGCAGCTGTGGGTGACGTTCGAAGAGTTTTTCCAATAACCGTTGGGTAAATTTTTCTTTTAGCGCTTCGTATTCATCCCCTCGTTTTTGCCATTGGCTGTCTTCCCATTGCGCAAACCATTCCATTTTGGCGGGTGTAACAATCTCGACAGTGGACTTTCCAGGGAAGCGATTGTCCCAATCGGGATCTTTGGATGAGGGGAATGAAATGTAGACGAGCGGGAACTCTGCATCGGGATTTGCATTGTATTTCGCAAGGTTGCCTTCGTGGTCTCCGTCGGGATAAATCCACAGGTTGGTGCTGGAAAGTCCTAGTTCTTCTGCAGTACCTTTAAAGCCTGCATATACACAGAGGTGAGCGCTGGAGCGTTGCACTTGGCTACACCAATCATCAACACCCAGTTGTTGTTGGGTTTGTTCTGGCAGTAATTTCTTAACGGTGTTGTAAAAGCCAGCGTTGCTGACAACATTGTCTGCACTGATTTCAGTGCCATCGATCATGCGAACACCAGTTGCGCGATTGTCTTTAATAATGACTTCTTCGACGTCGGCATAAGTAAACACCTCCCCGCCACTTTTTTGGATAGTGGGAATAATACTACGGGCGATTTCCGATGCACCACCTACTGGGTAGGCACCGCCAGCCAAATAATGTTTTGCAATGAGTGCATGCATTAAGAATGATGCATCCGCCGGTGCTTGACCGTAATTGCCCCATTGGCCGGTTAGTACGGAAATCAGTTCCTGGTTTTGGGTAAGGCTTTCTAGCGCTTCCCGGGTGGTTTGATAAAAAACCTTTGGAACCAATAAGGGTCTTACTTTGTTATAGATACCTGCCATCCACGGTGCCATGCCTTGTCCGGCAAAGAATTTTGGCGTGTATTTACTGACGTCGCGGATTAGATCAATGTACTGGTAGATAACGTCTTCTTCGCCGGGAAAGCGATCAACCAGCATGTTGGCAAAGTTTTCACGACCGGCGACAAAACCATATTCTTTATCAGCAATAATGACGCGGTCATATTCGTCATCCATGGCGGCCCATTGTAGGCGGCCCTCACTGATCACATCAAACACACGGCGTAATGTGGATGGTTTGTGTACCTCTCCTACATAATGCACGCCTACGTCCCACTCATAGCCCTCCCTTTCATAGGCGTGGGTATACCCGCCTGCGGTGTAGTGCTGCTCTAATACACAGACTTTTTTACCCAGTAGCGATAGAAAAGCGGCGTTGGCTAATCCTCCAATGCCTGAGCCAATAACGATGGTGTCGTAATGACTTTCAACACGCTTAGCGCGAAAACGTTTGCCTGTTCTAACTTTAACTTTCGCCATGTAGGCTGCCCTCTTATTGCCTCGATGGATAATCAAGGAGAGTCTTGTAGAGTGAGTTTATATTCAATTTGTTGAGTATGTGATGGTAGAGGGCTTTGCAGGCTGATGCAACTGTAGAAGGTATTCTTTGCCTAAGAAATTCAGGAATAAAAAAGCCAGCATCCTGTGCTGGCTCTCTTTATCTTCGCTAAACATGCGCTGTTTATAGGGCTATAATCGAGTAAGTACGTTATCCGGCACTTTGAAGTACATAAAGGTATTCCTATCTTCAGGCAGGCCTTCGGTGGCTTCGATCGCATCACCGGGTACAAGAATGTGGCCTTCAAGATAGCGTTCTAGATAAGACAAGAATCGGCCCCGCTGCGCAACATGTAATGGGCTTTCGGATTTGTGATTTAGCATGGTGCTCTTGATGGTGCCGATACCGTTAGTCTTATCAATAGAGATATCTAATACACGGAATTGCTGAGGCCAGTTGACCATCGAACCTGATTCAATTTCCCAATAGCCAAGCTCTGCGCTATCACCTAATCGAGGTGTAATGCTATTTTGGTGAGCGTGTGCCACTAAGTGAGCAATGACATTGGGGTATTGGTTAAGCGTATCAATCAGTAGCGCACCGTTAATGATGATGTCTTTGGGTTTGTGGTGAGAACTTATAATGATTAACTGGCCGTTGTCCTGCGCATCTTGTAATTCTTGTTCGATCCAGGCGAGATCTTGTAGCGTTAATAACCCTTCGGGTCCAAGCATCATGCTGGTGTCCAGCGCGATGTGTTTGACCAGGCCATTGTTGCTAGAAAAGCTGTAGTTGAGATTGCCGTCCTTCAGCTCGCCTTGTTGATCAATAATATGTTGCATGCCATGTCCAAGCGGTTCACTGGCAAATGCGGGATCCTTTGAGATAAACATTTCTTCAGCAATTTCAAAAGGACGCAACATGCGGCGGTCTTCGTCAGGCGTCACATAAAAGCTTTCTGGATCAAATAGGTGTTGTAAGAAACCTAACAGGCTCGGGTCATAGCCTAACCAGTTCATTTCTCCGGTTGCGATACTATCAAAGAAGGTTCGAGTATCCAGGCGAATGGTTTTGCCAAAGAGTTGAAGATCGTTGTCCGTTACTGGGAAGTTGCCCAGCATTAAGCCGTCATGGTTACCCGGTACGTAATACCAGGGAATATTGGCTTGCCCTTCAGACTGACCATTGAGCCCAAGCGCGGTGAATGGGTCGTATGTGTCGTTAGGTTTGCCATCATCAAAATTGCCTGGGATTGGGTCGTCGTCTGCGCCGCTATCGGGGTTAATCGCACCGCCATCTAGAATATCGATTCCCCAGCGTGCTTCATTGTATCCACCGATATCCAATAGATCGCCGGTAAAGATTGCCATGTCGATAGGCTTATCAATATCGGTTTCGTAATCTCGCATGGTGCGCACCATATCATCTACCTGGTAGGTGATATGTGCACTGGCTGGATAATATGATGAGGGGATAAGGAATTTTACAGGATTCACGTTGAGCGGACTTTCTTCGTCGCGCATTTGGAAATCACTCATCACTAATAGGTGGTGTGCGTCGACACTATCACCTGTTGCCGCGGGTTTGCTGATGAGTTCTTCGCGATCAATAAACGGGGCATCTCTACCAATCTCGTCGAGGTGGCCTTTGTATTTTGCATAAAGCTCAGTCAGTGAGGTAACAGATTCATCGTCAGACTCGAGGACCAAGGGGGTACTGGTTGCCTTAAGAATAAATTCTAACGGAGAATCACCTTCTGTGGTGCTGTTTTGCAACATCAGCTCAATAACCGCGGCGGCTTCTTCCGCAAGGGCTGTGTCGTAGGGGATTTTGGGAAGATTAATGGTTCTAAGTAAGCGTGCTTGGGTTTGCGTTTTGCGTTCTTCTATCTGGGGCAGCAGTATTTCTAGGCCATGCTTAAGGGCAGCGCTATGGACTTCACCTTTAACGTCGGTTTGAAGTACCTCGGTGGCGTCACTTATAAAGTTAGCGCTGTCTTGATCGAAATTAAGGCTGTGGCCTTTAGCGGCGGTACGGATGGTGCTATTTACCAAGATGCCGTTCATGGGGGCAAGGTCATAATCAACGGTTGCTAGGAACCGTCGCAAGTTATCGGCGGCATCGGCATGCTCACCCGCAATATCTTCCAAAGTAAGATAATCGGCCGGGGTTGCGGTTCCCAGTAAAATATCACCTAGATAGAAGCTTACGGTTTCTCCCGTTTGATATTCGAACTCACCGTCTTCGGAGGTGATGCCTTCTAGCTCACCTGATTGGTACGTAAAACCTTGTAGGCCGAGTAATTTACCGGAACGTGATTGGGGTTCTGACGTTTGTTCTGTGGTTCCTTGGTCGGTATCAGTGTTGGAGCTTCCAACAGAGCTGGAGCTTCCTGAGCCACCGCAACCCGCAGTTGCCAACAAAATAGAAGAAAATAAGATACTTAGACTAAATTTATTCATATTATTATTCTGCTGATAGACGATCGAATATTGGGTTATATGGGCGCAAATGGCGCCGCTATATTTGTGTTATGAACTGCCGTCTTAGCCAGATTTTGCATAGCGTTTGGCCAAAAGATTATCGGAGTATATCAGCATGCACGTCGGTACACAGTAACAAAAGGTAACGATAACGGCGTGTTTTTGCTTATAGAATGATCAAGTGTGGATTGTTATTTGAGCGGTTTTACGATAAGCGGTGCTATCTGGCCAGTTTGGCTGATATCAAGAAGACTGATCAAAGTATGAAGTGCCACTACCGATGCCCATACTCTCCATTTCGGCGGCAATATCGTCAAAATCCATCACGCTGAGACCTACAAATTCCAATAAGTCTTCTTTGACGGTTTCCCATTCCAAGTCCGTAGGGTGTTGCCCTAATATTGTGTGAATGCTGCATATATGCTCTGCCATTTTAAGGATGGCAAGCAGGGTTTTCTTACCGGGGTCGTAGCCTTTATTGAGGGCGGTATTAAAGATGTCTTTAACATTGTGGTGTTCGGCGATAACGTCGCAAAATTCTTGCGGTAGCCCCCATGATTTGGCCGTGTAATAGCCCACGACGGCATGGTTGGTGCGTAGTAAGCGGTTTTCGGTATCGATAATCCGTTCGTCTACGCCCGTATAAGACTCTTTCATGACATCGGGATAATGGGGGTACTCCTTGACCAATAAGGGCACGCCACAGTTATGAAATAGCCCTAGACTGTAGGCTAAATCGGGGGACTGATAGCCAATCTGCCGAGCGATGGTGGTGCAGACGGATGCAATGTCCATTGCACTGTCCCAAAACCCACCTAACGCGAGGATGGTTTGGTTGTCTAGCTCTCCTTTAATCGTTAAGCCATTGGTGATATTAATAATGGAGTCCATGCCGAGCAGGTTAACGGCTTGCTCTATTGAAGTGATTTTGTTCTTAAGTCCATACTGACTGGAATTCACCACCTTCAAAATGGTGCCTGCAAGCCCTACATCCTGACAGATTAGTTTGGCGATCCGAGACATGTCGGAATTGGGCATTGCCTGTTCCATATGGATGTCGACAATGATCTGTGGTTGAGGGGGAACAGAGATGCCGCGAAGTATTTTGGCAACCTGCTCGTTGTTCAGTATATCTGGCATGGGGCTTTGGCTATAATGGCGCATTCATAACTGCTGATAGTAGAAAAGTTTAGCAGTAGATTTTTAGAATTGCCTTACTTCTTTTGTTGAGACGCCTCATGAGTACTGCCGACGGAGCGACCGCTCCAGTGAAACCAAATAACGATCATTTAGCCCATATTACCTTACGTAAAAATGAAGAGCGACGCCTGAAGGCGGGCCATGTTTGGGTATATAGCAATGAGATTGATACAAAGGAAACACCGCTAAATACCTTCGAGGCTGGCCAGCAAGTGATGGTAAAAGACTCTAAAGGCAAAGCGGTTGGTGTTGGTTATATTAACCCTCAGTCGCTGATTGCTGCTCGTATTATGACTAGAGACAGTAGCTGTGTAATTGGTGAGTCCTTACTTACTCACCGTTTAAAGATCGCTTTGTCGTTACGTGAAAAGTGCTTCGATGACCAATGTTACCGTTGGGTGTATGGCGATTCTGACGGGCTGCCAGGTTTGGTGGTTGATCGATTTGGTGACTATGTTGTTGTACAGCTAAATACCGCAGGTATGGATGTGCTACGTGATGAGGTGGTTGCTGCAATCACTAAAGTGGTTTCTCCTGCAGGCATTTTGTTTAGAAATGACAGCCCAGCACGTAACCAGGAAGGCCTACCATCTTCTGTTGAAGTGGCTGCTGGCGAGTGGCCAGACGAGTTAATGTTGACCGAAAATGGGGTCAAATTTGTGATTCCTGGCAATGAAGGCCAAAAAACAGGTTGGTTTTATGATCACCGAGAGAACCGACAATACATGAAGCGTTGGGTTGAGGGTAAGCGTGTACTCGACGTATTCAGCTATGTCGGTGGATGGGGCGTGCAAGCGGCGGTGTCAGGTGCTGAGGCGGTATTGTGTGTTGATGCATCAGAGTTGGCGTTAGATTACGTGGAGAAAAATGCTGTTCTCAATGATGTGGCGGAGAAGGTGGGCACCATGCAAGGCAATGCGTTTGACTGTCTTAAGCAGCTTGCAGAAGAGAAAGAGAAGTTTGATGTGATTGTTATTGATCCGCCGGCTTTTATTAAGCGTAAGAAAGATTTCAAAAACGGCTCGACGGCGTACCGTAAACTCAACGAATTAGCGATGCGATTACTGTCTCGTGATGGATTGTTGGTATCGGCGTCATGTTCCATGCACATGCCCGATGACGCCCTATTGGATATTGTGAGGGGGGCGGGTCGTCACGTAGATCGCCAGGTACAGATTGTTCATCAAGGAAGTCAGGGTGCGGATCACCCAGTGCATCCTTCTATCGTAGAGACTCATTACCTAAAAGCGATATTTGCGCGGGTCCTACCTAGCTTTTAGTGGTTTGTAGGTTCTTGAAGCCTTTGTTGTGACGCTTGCAGCTGAGCGGTAAAGGCTTCTTTCGATAGATCTGGTTGTACTTTGGGCCACTTCAAATAGTGCGCTAAGGAAAGCGGTATTGTTGCTGTTTCAGCGGCTGGTTGTGAGTAAGAGAGTAAGTGCCAAAACCCTACGCTGAGTTCGTCATTATTATCTTCTGCGATACCCGTTAGCATACTGTTAAGTATCTGTGTGACGATGCTCTTAGCTTCCCGTTGATTGAGAGTGGCAGTGTTAATCGAATTTTCAGCCATAGTGAGTCGGGTCTTCAGCTGGGTTAAGTCGTCGATGAGTAAAGTAAGCGCAATATGGACATATTGTCGACGCCTCTCTTGTTCTTGTGCAAAGTCGCTGACGGGACGGGGTGCCAGCGAACGGTTGTAGCGCTGTTCACCTTGGAACAGAAAAGCGATAACTTCAAAGCCTAAACTTATCTCTCCAGAATCGGTTAGGCCTTGCTGCTGGCGTATCGTCTTGGCGGATAAGGGTACAGTGATGTCATTGATAATGCCGGAATTGGGATAGGCCAGTAAATAATCAATATATCCCGGCATAATTGGCACGCTATAGATGGCATCAGCAAGTGTTGTATGGTTCGCGTTTGTTTGTGAGTGTAATAGATAATGTAATGGTAAATAGTGGCTGAGACACTGTTGTAAGCTGTGTTGTTGTTCGGTGAGAGATTCCTGGCTAGGGGAGGTTAAAAAGCCCTCGGAGTACTCGCTGAACAGTGCTTCTGTACAGGTGATGGTTTTGCTTAGCCAGGTAATCTTTGCAAGATCGAACTGAGTCAGCGCCTCGGTAAGGGCGCTATCGGCAGGCGGTGACACTACGGTGACGGGGGCCTGTTGTTCTTGCGGTAATTGAACTGTTGGAGTGTCGTCACAGGCGATGGTCAAGGCGCAAAGCAAAGTGATGATTAGCCATGGGTGTTTATGCATATCATTAACCAATAGTTGTAATGTTGTCTCGTAAGCTAATGATGGGCCAATTGCGATTTTGCGCTTCAGTGGTTAGCTTTTCATCGGGATCCACCGCGAATGGGTTATCAACAACCTCCAGTAGCGGTAAATCGTTGATGGAATCACTATAGAAATAGCTGCCATCCAGTGGGTATTGGTTTTGCGTTAGCCATTGGCGCAACCGCGTAATCTTTCCTTCTTGAAAGCACGGTGTGCCTGAAACCTTTCCTGTATACCGGTTGTCTTTGATTTCAGGGTCAGTCGCTAATATGTCATCCACGCCTAGCAACTCTGCTATAGGACGCGTTACGAATCCATTGGTTGCCGTGATAATAAGCAGGTAATCCCCTCGGTTTCGGTGGTGGGCTAAGAGATCGATGGCCTTATTTTGCATCATGGGGCGCACACGCTCTTCGACAAATGCCTTATGCATTGCTGTGAGTTGGTCGCGCGTGTGTTCAGTCAGTGGTGCAAGGGCAAATTCTAAATATTGATTAATATCCAGGCAGCCTTGTTGATAATCTTGATAGAACTGGTCGTTACGTGATTCGTAATAGGTTTGATCAACGTACCCCTGGTCGATCAAAAACTGCCCCCATGCATGGTCACTGTCGCCGTTGAGTAGCGTGTTATCGAGGTCAAATATGGCGAGTGTAGTCATGATGTGTACTTCTGTGGGAGTGGTAAGAGCAATGAGGGAGGTAGAATTTAAGAGGTCAGTGTATCAGTTTTGATTATCTGCAAGATAGGGGATGGTTAACAATCAATTAACTTTTACAGTAATTAAAAGTTTAGAAAAATCAACCAAATACCGCTATATTAAAGAGAATAAAAGAATAGTGTCGTAGAAAGGGCATTTTGCCCCCTTGAGCAATCGCGCAAGCTATTGTATCAACGTAAGAAATGCGTTTTTAGGGATAATTAGCTTATAAAACAAGCTAAAGCGGATAAATGAGAGAATAGTGACTGCATCCGAGATAGACGAGGACGGTTTTAGGCCCAATGTAGGTATTATCCTGGCGAATAAGACAGGACAAGTGCTATGGGCGCGTCGTGTGGGTCAGGATGCATGGCAGTTTCCTCAGGGCGGCATATCTCGTAATGAAACACCGGAGCAAGCATTATATCGGGAGCTTCATGAAGAGGTCGGGTTGACCGCTAATGATGTGAAAGTCGTTGCTTGTACTGATGGTTGGCTAAAGTATCGACTCCCTAAACGTTTTCTCCGTTATCGCAGCAAGCCCTTGTGTATCGGGCAGAAGCAGAAGTGGTTCTTGTTGATGCTTACGGGAAACGATAGCTCAGTGAGTTTTGAGTATGGGTCTCCTCCTGAGTTTGATGATTGGCGTTGGGTAAACTACTGGTATCCATTGGATCAGGTGGTAACCTTTAAGCGTGACGTATATCGCAAGGCTTTGAAAGAACTTGCTCCCCAATTGACTGCTCTTACAGGGTCCACCGTATAGAAATGCTAGAGACTCTTAGGCGAATAGTACAGGAAGTTAATTCAGCGGAAGACTTGCCTTCTGCGTTGACTGTTATGGTTCAGCGTATTAAGGAAAGTATGGGTACCGAAGTGTGCTCTATCTATTTGTTGGAACACAAAAGCAATCAATATTATTTGATGGCAACGCAAGGCCTGAAGCAATCAGCGGTGGGGCAAACACGGTTGGGTTATGCCGAAGGGTTGGTTGGGCATGTTGGGTTACGTGAAGAACCAATTAATCTAGAAAATGCGCCAAGCCATCCTAAATTTCTTCATTTGCCCGAAACAGGCGAGGACGAGTTTAGTGCATTTCTGGGTGTTCCTATCATCCATCATCGGAAAAATCTCGGCGTTCTAGTGGTACAGCAGAGCAGCTGTCGGCGCTTCGATCAGGACGAAGAAGCCTTTTTGGTGACAATGTCTGCTCAGCTAGCGGCGGTGGTTGCCCATGCGGAGGCAACCGGTGCAATTGATGGGACTCTGTTTGGTCAGCCTACAGGGAGCGCACGTTTCGAAGGTATTTCTGGTGCTGCCGGTATAGGTATTGGTCGGGCGTATGTGGTGTATCCACCGGCGAATTTAAAATCCGTTCCTGACCGGACAATTACTGATATTAAGAAAGAGTTACGGTTGCTTAATAAAGCGATCAAGGCTGTGCGTCAAGATATGGCGCGGTTAAAAATAAAGGCCTCGAAACAACTGCCACCGGAAGAGCAGGCATTATTTGAAGTTTACGAGCGCATGTTAGATGACAATGCATTGGCGGGTGAGATACGCGCAAAAGTCAGTGAAGGGCAGTGGGCGCAGGGTGCGTTACGCTATGTGGTGCAAACTCATATACGAACCTTTGAGGCGATGGATGACCCTTATCTTCGGGCGCGGGCCTCAGATGTTAAAGATCTAGGGCTGCGAGTATTGAGTTTTTTGCAAGAAGCGAAGTCCTGCGTCAGTAACATCCCCCCGAATGCGATTGTTGTTGGCGAAGATATTACCCCAACAGTCTTTGTGGATATGGATCGCGGCAATATTGCGGGTATCGTATCGTTACAGGGCTCCAGTAATAGTCATATGTCCATTGTTGCGCGCTCCTTAGGGATTCCGACCGTCGTGGGGGCTGCTGAATTCCCCTTGTCGAGAATGGAAGGTCGCGACCTAGTGGTTGATGGTTATCGGGGTGAGGTGGTCGTGTCGCCGTCCCCAGAGATTCGTAAGCACTATAAGTCCGTGATGGAGGATGAAAGGGAGCTTTCGAAAGAACTCGATGGCATGGCAGAACTGGCCGCTGAGACGCCTGATGGTCATCAAATGGTATTACATGTGAATACTGGCTTGATGGCAGATGTCACGCTGTCATTAGAACGTGGTGCAGAAGGGGTGGGGTTATATCGGACAGAAATCCCCTTTATGGTGAGGGATCGCTTTCCTAGCGAAATGGAGCAGATGGAAATTTATCGTCAGCAGCTGGAAGCATTTCATCCCAAACCTGTCACCATGCGAACGCTAGACGTAGGGGGCGATAAAGCGTTGCCTTATTTCCCTATTATCGAAGAAAATCCCTTCTTGGGCTGGCGTGGGATACGGGTGACGCTGGATCATCCAGAAATTTTCTTGCAACAGGTTCGGGCGATGTTGTGGGCAAGTGAGAGCCTGGATAACCTTAAAATCATGTTGCCGATGGTGAGTTCGGTGACAGAGGTCGAAGATGCGATGCACCTTATACATCGCGCTTACTTGGAGGTGTTGGAGGAAGGTGCGCATCTAGAAATGCCGAAAATAGGCGTCATGATTGAAGTGCCTGCAGCTGTTTATCAGGTGAAGGAGTTCTGCCAGCAGGTCGATTTCATTTCCGTGGGGAGTAACGATCTTACTCAATATTTACTGGCGGTCGACCGCAATAATCGACGTGTAGCCAATCTATATCAAGGGTTTCATCCCGCGGTATTGAGAGCGTTGCAGGATATTGTTTCTCAAGCAAAAGAAGTTGGTACCCCGGTCAGCATTTGTGGTGAAATGGCCGGTGACCCCCGGTCTGCGGTATTGCTCATGGCGATGGGTTACGAAACCCTCAGTATGAGTGCCAGTAGCCTGCTGCGGGTGAAATGGGTCTTGCGCAAAATCAGCTATGAGCGTTCTAAGGAAATGTTAGGTGAAATCTGGAAAATGGATAACGCTGCTGTCATTCAAAGCCATCTGGATTATGTCCTGGAAAAAGAGGGTTTAGGCGGCTTTATCCGGCCGATGCATACTGGTAGCCATTCTTAAGGGATACACCCTGTTCTCGCAAACACACTATTCTACGGGCTGGCGTCATGGGGTATGATGGGCGCCTAGGGTAAGCTCGGTGGCATGAGCGTGCCAGCTATGGGGAAATAAAAAAGGAAGATTGCATGTTGAAGTATCCGGAAATTGATCCGGTGGTCCTTTCATTGGGTCCGCTATCCATCCGCTGGTATGGACTAATGTACTTGATTGGCTTTGTGTCGGGCTACCTATTGCTGGCTAAAAGGGCCGCACAACCTAATTCTGGTTGGACCAAAGAACAAGTCAGTGACATGATATTTTACGGTGCATTGGGGGTGATTCTTGGTGGCCGCATCGGTTATGTCTTGTTTTATAATTTTGGTGCATTCCTTGAGAACCCGTTGACTCTATTTGAGGTGTGGAAAGGCGGTATGTCATTCCATGGCGGTATGTTAGGTGTGATGATTGCCATCTGGATATATGGTCGAAAATACAACAAGCATATGTTTGATATCCTCGATTTTGGCGCACCAATTGTCCCGATTGGTTTAGGTGCTGGCCGCATTGGAAACTTTATTGGTGGGGAGTTGTGGGGGCGTACGACCGATGTATCTTGGGGAATGGTTTTCCCAACCGGAGGTCCGTATCCTCGACATCCCTCCCAGCTGTATCAAGCGGCACTTGAAGGTGTCGCATTATTTACTATCCTATGGTTATTTTCGCGAACCAATCGGCCACGTTACGCCGTTTCAGGTATGTTTGCGCTTTGGTATGGGGTATTTAGATTTGCCATGGAATTTGTCCGTCAGCCTGATGCGCATTTAGGGTTTATCGCGTTTAATTGGCTAACCATGGGACAATTATTGTCTTTGCCGTTAATCGGTCTTGGCATGTTTATGCTGTTTATCGCGTACCGCAAACCGGTAGTCGTGTAAAACAGTATTGTGTGAAATGAGGGCGCTAGACAGTGTGTTAGCGGCTCTCACGATTTGACTAACTGAGTATAATCGATGAAAGAATATCTCGATCTTCTGCGCCATGTTAAAGAGAATGGCGTGACTAAGGGTGATCGTACCGGTACCGGTACTACGAGCCTTTTTGGTTATCAGATGCGGTTTGATCTTGCGAAAGGATTTCCGTTGGTGACCACCAAAAAAATACATACACGCTCTGTGTTCCATGAATTGTTGTGGTTTTTGAAAGGTGATACCAGTATTACCTATTTGAAAGACAATGGCGTGTCAATCTGGGATGAGTGGGCCGATGAGAACGGTGACCTTGGTCCGGTATATGGCAAGCAATGGCGTTCATGGGAAGGGCCTAAAAACGAGGTGGTGGATCAAATTGCCAATCTCGTGGAAGAGATCAAGACCAATCCGAATTCTCGACGTCTGGTGGTGAGTGCATGGAATCCAGTGGTATTGCCTGATGTAAAGTATAGCCCTATTGAAAATGCAAAGATGGGCAAGCAAGCGTTACCGCCATGCCATTGTTTATTCCAGTTCTACGTTTCTGAAGGCAAGCTATCATGTCAGCTTTATCAGCGTAGCGCCGATGTGTTCTTAGGTGTGCCGTTTAATATAGCGTCATACGCACTACTGGTTCATATGATTGCACAGGTTACTGATTTGGAAGTGGGTGATTTTGTTCATAGCTTTGGTGATGTGCATTTGTATAGTAATCATGAAGAGCAAGCAGACTTACAATTGAGTCGAGACACATTGCCGCTACCAACATTAAAGCTAAATCCTGAGGTGAAATCTATTTTCGATTTTACCTATGATGACATAGAAATTGTGGGCTATGAGAGCCACGCGTCTATCGCCGCGCCGATTGCAGTGTAGGGGGGCGTATGTTGTCGTTGATTGTAGCAAAAGCCGAAAATAATGTGATCGGTAAAGATAATAAAATGCCTTGGCATTTACCTCAAGATTTACAGTACTTCAAAGCTAAGACACTGGGTAAGCCCATTGTGATGGGACGAAAAACTTTTGAGTCCTTGGGGCGTGTATTGCCGGGTAGGCCGCATATTATTATTACGCGTAATGCAGAATATCAGGCGCCTGATAACTGCTATGTTGTGAGCAGTCTCGGGGATGCGTTAGAGCAGGCTTTGCGTATTATGCCTGCGGATCAACATGAAGCAGTAGTCATTGGCGGTGCTCAAATATATTCTGAAGCATTAGCAATCGTGGATCGTCTCTATGTGACTGAAGTGGGGCTGACACCTGAGGGTGATACCTTCTTTCCAGAGATTGATCCAACTCGCTGGCAATCAATAGAGAGCATCGAAGGTGAGGGTGATATCCCTCATCGCTTTGTTACTTATAATAAATGCCAATAATTTAATCGTTTACTAGTTACCTAATTATCATGTTTAAAAAATTCTTTAAGCCTAAATGGCAAAGTGCAAAACCTCAAGTTCGTATTCAAGCAATTAATAACCTTAATGTCGACGATGGCGATGATCTGCATGTATTGGATCTATTGGCCAAAGGGGATGTTGAGGCATCGGTGCGCTCTATTGCGTATCAGCGTACTCGAGATACGGGCAAGTTGTTATCTTATATACAGCAAGAAAAAGATACTTCTGCTCAGCAGGCCGGTATCGATCACTTGTTAACGTTGTTGGATGCTAATGATGATGTGTTAGATAGCCGACTAGAGGTTATCGTTAAAGGTTTGGATACTCAGGCGCTTGCATCTCTAGTGGAAAAGACCAAGAACCAAGCTTTGGGTTTGATGGCGTTGGAAGGGATACAGGATGAGCCGGTGTTACAGCTCTATTCTACTAAGCTCTCCCTCAGCGCATTACGTCAGGCATCTGCTGAACGATTGGAGTCTGAAGTTTCTTTAGAGACTGTGCTAAAAGAAAGCAAAGGTAAAGATAAGAGCGTTTACCGTATTGTTAAAAACAAGCTGAATGTCATTCATGACGCGCAAAAACAGTTGGACAATAGAGATCAACAATTAGAAGACCTTTGCAAAAGTGTTGAGGCATTAGCCCGGTTTCCTTTTGATCCAATGTATATCGCCAAGTTGGAGCACGCTAAGAAGCAATGGACTCGGATGCAGTCTTATGCAACGGATGATATTAAGCAGCGTTTTCAGCGAGCAAGCGAGCTTTGTCGCCAAGTCGTTGATGCTAGCACTGCAGAAGAAAATGAGCAGCGCGAAGCAAATCAGCGGTTACGAGAAGCAGCGCAAGAACGTATGGCTGCCTGTGAGCAGCTAGAAGAAGCGTTTACCCAGATTTCAGAGAAAGAGGCGCTTGAAGCAGAGGACGTACCAGCGGTATCCGCATTATTACGTACCCAGCAGGTGCGTTGGGATGAAGCGGCGGGTGTGAGTGCACCAGCGCCAGATGAGCGCAAACGATTTAATCGAGCGCTGCATGAATTAGAAAAAATTATCTCTGCGGTGACGGCGTTAAAAGAGCACGGGCCAGAGCTTGAGTCTGTGGTGAATAAAATGCTGGATTTAGTTGTTCAGCCGTCTGCTGATACGTATAAACTTAAGAAAGCGTTTAATCGTTTGTCATCTGCTATTTCGTGGCCACCCTCCATTACGAAACCTGAGCTACTTGTGCTTAGGGATAAGGCTGCATCGCACTTTGATCACATTCAAGCTGAGCTGGCTACAAAAGAAAAAGATGCAGTGGAAAAACTCAAGGGTGTGCTGGATAATCTGCGCGACGAGACAGAGCAGGGACACCTTAAAGTTGCCAATAAATTACTTAAGGAAGCTAATCGACACCTAAAGCATTTACCCATAAAACAGGCTAATGCCTATCAGCATAAAGTGCGAGATTTGACGGTAAGGGTAAATGAGTTACGGGATTGGCAGGGTTATGCATCGGCACCGAAAAAGGAGCAGCTGTGTGAAAGTATGGAGGCCTTGGTTGGTTCTGATATGGACCCTCAGGCGCTCGCTAATAGGGTGAAGCGATTACAGTCTGAGTGGAAAGTTCTGGGTGCTTCTCCTGATGGACAAGCGGTGTGGGAGCGTTTTCGCAAAGCGGCTGATGATGCCTATGAGCCTTGTAAAGAGTACTTCGACAACTTGTCTTCCGTTCGTTCTGGTAATTTGGCATCACGTAAAAATGTCGTGGAACAGATTCAAGGTTATTTAGCGAGCTTAGACTGGGACGGCGCAGACTGGCGTGCGGTGAATGAAGTATATGAGGTTGCTAAGCAAGAGTGGCGTCGGTATTCACCGGTTGATCGCAAAGACGGGAAGTCTGTTCAGGATCAATTTAATGGGCTATTGGCGCAATTGCGTGAGCGTCTTGATCAAGAGTTTTCTCGAAATGAAGCGAAGCGAAAGCAACTGATTGAAACCGCTGAAGCATTAGTGATCCAAGAGGATTTGCGGGACGCTATTGATAAAGCGAAAGGGTTGCAGCAGCAATGGAAGTCAGTTGGCCTTGTGTCGCGTAGAGAAGATACAAAATTGTGGCGAAAGTTTCGTGGTGTTTGTGATCAGATTTTTGCTCGTAGAGAGCAAGAGAAGCAAGCTGCGTCAGATGAGCGTGATAAGAATCTAACCGATGCTCTATATTTGTGTGAGCAAATGGAGCAGCTTTCTGAAAGCGACATGATGGATTTGGATTCTTGTCGGGCAGACTTTGATAAGCTGCAGAAGAAATTGTCAGACATCAGCGCGTTGCCCAAAGAACAAGCCTCCGATATTAAGAAACGTTTTAGTGCAGCGAGCGATGCATGCCTCAGTGTTTTTGCTGGCGCAGAGAAGCTTAAGTTTCAAGATCAAGTGGCGGAGCTTTGGCGCAAGGTTGCCTTATGCGATGAGTTAGAAGCCAGTGTGATGTCTGCAACACAGGCGGAATCGAACCTTGGTGATGACGTAGAGTGGGGCAGCGAACTTGAGTTACCGAAAGGTACTGAAGGAATAGAGCAGCGTTATCAGCAGTTAATTTCGATAGCCGAAAGTGGTGAGCCAGTGGCTGACGCGTTATTGGAAAGTAATACAGAGATATTAAAAGAGCTTACGGTATTGCTTGAGATAGAAGCGGGTGTGGATACGCCTGAAGAAGAAAGGCCTTACCGCATGGAACTTCAGGTGTCACGTTTATCTGGCGGACTTAGTCAGCGTAAGAACCACAGCGAAAACCAAGATGCGTTAGTCACGAAGTATCAGCGTGATTGGTGTGTGGTGGGGCCCGTTGCGGCCGACGTTCGAGTGCAGTATACAGCGCGATTTAAGGCAGCATTAAAAGCGTTTGGTTAGGGTCTTGTTCAGACACAAAAAGGCGCCGCTTAATGGCGCTTTTTTTGTGCCTGTTGAATGTTGATATATCGATTGCTATACGATTATGAAGATACGTAAATACACCGAAAATGATCGGCAACATATCGTTGAAATATACCGCCAGTCAAAACTGGATGAATTGCGATATGAAGGTGCCAAGCATGTACTGTTGCCCTTAGAGCAAGATAGAAAACGGTTTTCTCAGCTAATGGAATCAGATATCTACGTCTGTGAAAAAAATCACGTGATCGCTTATGGGGCACATTGTGGCGCAGAGATTAGAGCGTTATTTGTTGCGCCTGATGACCGAGGAGGGGGTGTTGGAAGGCGGCTCTTGGAACACCTGCTGTCTGTTATTGCGAAACCTGCAACGCTCAGTGTTGCGGCATCTAATTATCCAGCGATACTGTTATATCGACAGTTTATGTTTGAGGTCGTGGAGGAGTTTGAAGCGACTTACAATGGAAAAGGTGTGAAGGCATATCGAATGCAGCAGTTGATGGGAGGTCGCGCTAACGCTACCCTTAGCTGAGAATGGAATACGCAGATAAGGGTAGGCGCTTGCTGGAAACTGGTGTTGTTATTCTCAGTTACTTCAATAATGCTACTGTGACATTACCACTGAGGCGCGCACCAGTGGCGATGTTTTCGAAGATAACTTCGACGCTGGTGAGGGTGGTGGGTAAATCATCGTGTGTATGTAGCTCTACGTTGAAGGTTTCGCTAGATTCGTTTTCTTGTACTGTGATCCATCCAAGGGCATTGATCTCCGCTTGGTTTGCAATTTTGTAAGTATTTGAACTGATAGTGCTGAGGTCAATAGAAAAGGTTGCATCGCTACCGGGCGCAATTGATGGGCTACCGGTGTCGTTGTTAAACCATATGGTGCGGGGTAAACCTGTTAATGATTCAATTTCATGGTTGATATTGAGATCATTTGAGGCAAAAGATCGCTTAGCGATACCAATGCCTTGGGTAAGGGATAGTGTGTCAGTGAAGTTATAAAGGATTGCTTGTTCGAAGGCTGTGCCGGGTAGAATAGTGTCATCTATGACAAATGACAGGGCAACTTCCCGGGCGGGTAAATTGCCATAATCAAGTGCTAGGGATATATCGTTGTATATTGATGTGACCTCAATATCGATAACAGGGTTAAAGCCTAAGCCCCCTAGACTCACTGAGGCAACGGCATCAATAGTGCCGCCATTATCGACATCGACAGTTTCACCTTCGCTGCTTTCGCTACTATAAATTGGAAGGGAGGTGCTTGAGCCCGTGAAGCGCAGCTTTGTTATTGTGGCGCCGGCAACTTCGAAATCGCCATCAATACCATGTAGCGAAATAGTGCCCTCAGTACTCGATACATAAAGTGTGAGCTCACCGCTGGCGATGGCATAAACTCCTTGCCCGTTGAAGTCTCCGGTATCTAATGTCACAGCAGATACACTGGTATCGTCGTACTCTATCGACGTTCCAGCACTTAACGGCATATATTCATTTTGAGTGCGAACAAAGGCATCGCTACCGCTACCCGCATCATTGCCGCCTTCGCCTCCGCCACCACCACCGCCACCGCAGGCAGGTGCTAATAAAGCCAAAGTTGAAATAGTCATAACTCGAAATAAGAAGTGCAAAGGCATAGGGTGTCGCTCACGCTTGTTTTTATAGTTGGTTTATTCTAACCAAACACTGTGTAAACAAGTGTTGGCATATTGTGTTTTTTACAGGGGAGTATTTATCGGTAGGTAATGCAGTGTTTATTTGGGCAAGTGGTTGAATATTATAGGAATATTCTAAGGATTAGATATTCCACTTGCCCAATAGGTGATTAGCTTACGTCTTTGCGAATACGCTGGCAGCCTTTGCTTAGGAAAGATGCGAAGGATTGATTAGCAGTAGAGATATTCACGCGTTCCACCACATCGTTGCGGATTGAAAGGGATACTTTGCAGTCTTTCGCATTGATTCCCTTGGAATTATCAAAATAGGTCCAAGTCTTGGAACCCGAAGCGAGTTCGTTACGTCGATTCGGTAATCCTAAGCGGGCCTTTACGAAGGCAACGGGTTTGCCAGTCAAAATACGAATGATGGCATCATCTTGTTCAGCGATTGCGGGGTTAGTGCAGTCACCAATGGATACGGTACACAGGGTATTGGACAGCATGCCGCCCTTTTCTGGTGCCATACTACTACAGCCGCTTATAAGTAAAGTGGTTAGGAAGGCGAGTGCGAGGTAAGGAGTTTTCATAATAGGCATCCGTTTCTTGTTATTATTCTATGAATTATTATGTTTTGATCGAAACTCAAGCAAATAAACGTTAACTAATAGAGTTAACAGCTAAAGTTGCGTGGGTTATTGTGTAGGAATTCGATAGTGGATTGCAAGCATTTGAGGCGAATTATGGAATGGATGCCTTGAATGTAATGGCCTTAAGCCTATGAGGCGTGGGACCCTAGCCACTCGGTCATGTCGGTAACGCAGGAGTCATCTAACTCGATACCCACCAAGTACTTGTTTTCTGTGGAGATTTTATTGGTCCAGCGCACAATGCCGCTCACCAGAATGCGATCGGTCTCTGTTTCGTGGCTTACCCACAGTGCAATCTCTGATTCAACCAATACCTCAAAATCCAATTCAACTTGTAAACCATGGGCAGAAACATTGATTGTGCTACAGGTTTTGAGATCACTGCCGTATCCGGTGACTTGGGATGAGGATATGGACTTAATAAATAAGGTGTCTTCAATGTTTGAGCGGGGAGCAATGCGGCGCTCCTCATAGGATTCTGTCATGGTTCACAATCTGTCTTTTATTAGGGGTTTATTCAGTATAGCTGGTTTAATGCTGGCTATTGTTACGGAGTGTTAGTCAGTTTGCAATTCGATGCAAAACTCAACCCCTTCATTATCTGTGGTGTTATGCGCGTACAGGGTGCCTCGATGATGCTGAACGATTAGTTTGACAATATATAGGCCTAATCCAAGGTGTGGCGTGTCCGATTTTTCTTGTCGAATACTGACCATCGAATCAAACAGTTGCTGTTGCATACTTTCAGGTAGAAGCGGACCTTTGTTTTTTACCCGTAAATGTAGTACTTGTGGACTGTGGGTTAATACAAACGTAATGGTGCTTTGTCGGGGAGCGAAGCCGGTGGCATTATCGACCAATTTATCGAGCATTTGGGCGAGTAATTCGGGATTGGCGTTGAGGGTCGTATGTTTTGGTGTTACCCCTTCGTCGTGTTGAAATTCGAACTGATGATTAGGATAGGTGTCTTGATACGCTTGGCACATATGATCAAGCAGTTCGCGTAGATCTACCTCATGTAATTCACTGTGCTGAATGCTCTGTTCGACTCTGCTGGCTTCACTCATTGCGTTGAGTAAATGGCGTAATCGCTCTAAGCCCATTTCTGCCCGTGCGAAATAGCGTTGTTGTTTTTCAGTGTCTTGGGGGTCAACCATTTTTAGCATTTCCAAAGAGGATTTGCTGATGGTAAGCGGGGTACGTAACTCGTGGGCTAATTTTCCGGATAGCGTTTCCAGGTACTGATTGTAGTCATTCACGCGATTAAGGAGAGCTCCGTAGCTTCTGGAGAGGTCGCCAATCTCATCTTTGGTTTGGCTGGGGGTGTAGGTAGAAATTTTTCCATCCTGCGATACTGCTTGTTCTGTTTTATTGCGTAGTGCTCGAATGCGAAAGGATAAGATACTGGCAAAGCCAAGCAATATGAATGCAGAAAATGCGGCGGTACCAATACTGAGATTGACGACTCGAAGCAAGGCATTATTCGTGGACGTGAGTAATGCCTCATTGGATTGCGTTAATACCACATAGGCTAGAATTTTTTGGTTATCACGATCATAGATCGGTTGGTTAACTGATAAAATGGAGCGCTGGCTACGATCGATTTGATACCACTGTCCCTGGTTGATTGTTAAGGCGTTGATATTAATGTGTTGCTTAGCAAGGCTGGGGTTCGACTGTTGCAATGGCCAGTAAGTGACGCTATCAGAAGATATGACATCCTCCAAAATATATCGATAAATATGACTCAGTGCATTTTTCCATAGAGAGTTATTGGTTTCATACTTCCCTTCTGAGCTACCTGCAGGGGAGGTGCTACTTTGGGGGTTTTGTGGTGAAATAACCCAGCCTTGCGAATTAATAATAGCGATATCCCAGGGGGACTGGCGAAAAGGTTGTAATTGTTGCGTGAGTTCCTTGATTGGGTATAGCAGTGATTTATGGCTAGATGTGAGTGCCTGGTTAGCGCGTTGCTTGGTGCTGGATGGTGTTGTGTTAAAAGATGATATCTCTACGTTATTTTGAATCAGTGATAAAGGGATGCTAAGTTCGACGTTGTAGCCATTTTCGACTTCCAGCCAATATCCGTGAATTCGTTGTGATGATGGTAATTGACTCCAGTATTGCCGAGTCTTTTGCTTATCTAATTGGGCCGCCTGTACTGCGCCTTGGCCACTGGTGTAAAGCGCGATAGTGCGTTGGTCGGAACCTGTTCCAGTGACGATACGTAAATGGTCATTGTAGATAGGGGATGGAGAGTTTGGGTGGTGATAGCGTATATCGTTATCGTCGATATGAATGATCAACAGTAGATTGTGTTGATTAACCGCGAGCTTAAAGTAACCCTTGCTACTATTGTCGCTCAACATATCGATGGCGGGGAAGCGTGACCATTCATCCTCGTATCCATCCAAGGCGATGGGGTTATCTCTAAATGATGCGTACAGAATGTTGTTATCGACGGCGGTAGCGGAGGGTGACGATTGAATGGTCGGTGTGATCAGTTGCGCGATAGGGGGCGCAGCGGAGCGTAATAATTGTTGTTGATTCTGGCGTAATACCGTTTCCATTTCTTTGACATATTGGCAGCCCGCCCAAGGCAGTGCAAGCAGGCATAGAGAAACAAATAGCAGCTGTCTACGAAGCGTCATGCCATCGATAACCTATGCCATATACTGTTTGGATCGCATCGAATGATGTGTCGAGGGACTGAAATTTTTTCCGTATACGTTTTACATGTGATGTGATTGTGTTGTCATCGAGCACTGCGTTTGCGGCGTCCATCAGCTGTTGACGATTTTTTACGTGACCGGGATGTTTTGCCAGAGAATGTATCATCCAAAATTCGGTGAGCGTAAGGTCTAGTGGGGCATCATTCCAGGCGGCAATCATGCGGTCAATGTCTAGTAACAGTGATCCACGTTCGATGATGTTGGTGTTGCTTGCCTGCTGATTTATATTATCAATACGTCTAAACAGGGCAATGATTCTTGCACCCAAGTGAGGAAGGCTGATGTCCTTAGTGAGGTAATCATCCGCACCTAAGCGAAGTCCCGATATGGCATCGAGCTCACTGTCTCTTGCGGTTAAAAACATGATGGGTACGTTGGGGGCAATTTGTCTAAGCTCACGGCATAAATCAAAGCCACCTTCTATTTCGTTCTCTAACCCAATGTCGATAATCGCTAGGTCAGGTAGTTTTTGACTGAAGGCTTCTAGGGCTTGAATGCGGTTGCCATATAGGTCTACGTGATAACCGTAGCCCTCTAAGAATTCACGGTAGTTCTCTCTTATGAGTTGTTCATCCTCGACGATGGCAATACGTCTATTCATGGTGGGGCCACCCCTGGCATTTAGCAGTAAAAATGAGTCTTAGATTGTATCAAACGCTGTCCAGATAGATAGTCGCTGCCATAATTCGCCACAATTGATCATTGAATCAGTAGATTTTGATGTGAGTGATGTCCTTTTTACGAGGCGTAATGGAGCCTATCGTAAACTTTCAGGAGAGGTGTCATGTCATCAACCAATAATTGGGATCGGACCAGCGTAGTAGAGCTTGTTGTCTCCGCCTTGTTCGTCGGGGTGTTACTCGTACTGGCGCCCATGTCTTACGCAGAGACTAGTTTTGAGCAAGAATCCCATGGGTCTCTGAAGGATTTTGGTAGTGGGGCGTTGGTGGTTGCGGACTCTGTTGTTGGGTATCGCGCGTTGTTAAGATTAGATGCGGAATTTGACCTCGTGGTAAGTGGTATGGTTGTGCAAGCCACAGTTAAGCAGGTATTTGTAAACAACACGGAGCAGTGGCTAGAGGGACAGTATGTTTTTCCTTTGCCATCAGATAGTGCGGTGAATGGGTTGACCATTCGGCTAGGTGAGCGTTTGATTAGAGGGGAAATTAAGGAGAAAGAAATCGCCCGCAAAATGTTTGTTAAGGCACGTAATGACGGCAAGGTAGCGACTCTGGTGGAGCAGCAGAGGCCCAACCTTTTTACCAATAGGGTGACGAATATTGCCCCTGGGGAGCGCATTGAAGTGACGTTAACCTACTTGCAGACCTTAACTTACGATAGCGGTGAATTTTCGTTGCGTATCCCTATGACGCTAACGCCCCGATATATTCCTGGTAAATCTAATGCGAGCCATCGAACTTCAACGCTACAGGGGCAGGGGTGGGCATTTAATACCGACCAGGTTAGCGATGCTAATGACATTACACCGCAGCAACAGAACGAGGTAAAGCATAAGGCATCGGTTCACATCGCGTTATCAAGCGGGTTTGATTTAGCTGAGATACAAGCGCCTTTTCATGATGTTCACACGGATCGTGTGGGTGGTGTTTACCATGTACGTCTAAAGCAGCCCGGGGCAGTGATGAATCGAGACTTTGTTTTACGTTGGCGACCAGTGCTCGATGAGGCTCCAGTGGCGGCTTTTTTTACTGAATCAGTGGTTGATGATGTGTCGGCCAACATAGAGCACCATGGTCTGCTTATGATGATGCCGCCCAGCACGACGTATCCTATTCAGGGTCTTCCCAGGGAGCTTATTCTTGTGATTGATACATCGGGCTCGATGGCGGGGACATCAATAGAACAAGCTAAGCAAGCGCTATTGGTTGCACTGGAACGATTAACGGATCGCGATACGTTTAACGTCATTGAATTTAACTCTACTACCCATCAGCTCTTCGAGACGTCTGTGGTGGCAAATGCTCAAAATATCTTGGCAGCGAGGCGGTATGTCAAAGGCTTGGATGCTAACGGGGGGACTGAGATGAAAGGAGCATTGAATGCCGCATTGTCATTACATCCCACTCATGAAATGTCGGCGGTGCGTCAGGTTGTATTTATTACGGATGGTAGCGTCGGGAATGAGGCTGCGTTACTGAATCTTATCGCCACACAGGTGAAGGGTTCTCGACTATTTACGGTGGCGATTGGGGCAGCACCCAATGGCTATTTTATGAAAAAGGCAGCGCAATATGGTAAGGGTACTTATACTTTTATTGGTGATACATTCGAAGTGCGCAAGAGTATCACGGCGTTGTTTGAAAAAATTGAGAAACCGATGTTAACCAATGTGAAGGTGAAATTTCATAATAGTGGTGTGACGGAGTTTTATCCGGGTAATATTCCTGATCTATATGATGGTGAGCCGTTATTGTTGTTTGTGCAAATGGCGGAAAAAACCGATACCATTACGGTGAGCGGCGAATTTGAGGGGCGTTATTGGGAGCGCGATATTATCCCAAATTGGTCTTTTGATCATCCCGGAATAGGAGCGTTGTGGGGTCGGCAAAAAATTCAGGCGCTAATGGATGAGTCTGTGCAGCAAGGTAACCGCGATTATCATCGTAAAGAAATTGTCGATCTGGGATTGTTTTATAAGCTGGTTAGTCGTTATACAAGCTTTATTGCGGTTGATGCTACCGTGATGCGTAATAATTTGGATACGTTAGCCGTGCATGCTATTGCTAATAATTTACCGCAGGGCTCTCGGCAAGGAATACCATCGGTTGGATATCCGAAAACAGCGTTGGGCATTAATGGCATTCTTTTTATGGGCGCGTTGTCTTTATTTTTGGGTGTTTTGGTTCTATGTTTGAAACAAGATAGCCGTATAGTGCGTATAAAATACGCTGTTCGTCGTGAGAACTACTGATGAAGGGCTGGTTAAACGTAGTCATGATTGTGCTAATCTTGTTGGGTGTTTCACAGCTTGGTCATGGGGGGTACCTCATAATAAAAGCTCAACTAGCGCAGATTATGTTGGAGCAGGCGTGGGCTGAGGCCCAAGACATTAACCGCGATGTGGCATTTGATCCGGTAAAGCCTTGGCCCTGGGCAGATACATCGCCTTTGGCAAAACTGCGTTTTGACGAACTAAATCAGTCGTTGATTGTCTTGACTGGTGCATCGGGGCGTAACTTGGCTTTTGGGCCGGCCCATGTATCAGGTAGTGCGGTGCTCGGTGAGGCCGGTGTGAGTGTTATTGGTGGTCATCGCGATACGCATTTTGCGTTGCTGCAACATATTGGCATTCAAGATCAGCTGAGCATTGAATTGCCCAGCGGTGAAATAATTGGCTACAAGGTAACAAATATTTCCGTGGTGGATAGCCGCCAATCGCAAATAGCGTTAGATGCTGATAGGTCTACGTTAGCGTTAGTGGCGTGTTATCCGTTTGACGCGGTAGAGGCTGGAGGGCCGCTGCGTTTTGTGGTGATGGCAGAGGCGATAAAAAAGTCGCCTAACCGTCTCGTGTTGTAAAAGATAGGATATAGAGGTAAACGCTATGGGATCTTCAGAAGTTACGACGTTATATCGTCCTGTGGGGCCTGTTCAGCTACAGCATATCGTGGCATCCGGGTGGCAATCGTTTCCAAATAGAAAGGTAAGGCAGCGGTACTTTTATCCTATGTTGCATGAGTCTTTTGCGCACCGGGTTGCGCAGGATTGGAATGTTCGTAATTCGGGTGTTGGTTATGTCACCCGATTCAAAGTAAGGCGGACTTTTCTAGAGCACTATCCTGTCTATATTGTGGGCGGGCCAGAACATAAAGAATACAGAATCGAAGCTGAGCAATTAGCGATGTTGAATGAGAATATAGTCGGGCGGATTGAAGTGATTGGTGTATATGGTGAGGTTGCAGATAATGCTCGCCTAAGCTTAGTTACTAGCGACTACTTGGCTCAGGCGAGTTTCTGAAAAGGGCTAGATACCAAAGATCGCTTTTTTACGACTCTTTAGTATTTCTTCATTATCTTGCCAAACCAATTTTCCAGTCTTGGTATCTAGCATATGAAGGTCAAACTTGTAATAGACCTCTTTACTGGTCGATTTTGTTCGGATGATATTTTTTAAGCTTCCGTACAGCAAATAGTCTGCTTTAACTTTTTTGGCGATCTTCTTTGCCACATCAATGTCGACATTTACGAAGAGCTGGTCTTTCGTGGCTTTTGATTGTGCAGATGATACTGTCGATTTGGGTGAGAAGGAGAATTTTCCTGAGCTAGACAGCTGCTTGGTGATAGAGTCTTCGATTAAACTGATATCAATACTATCAGACGTCTGGTTAATGAGAGGAGTGACCGCAAGCTTGGGGCGTTTTCTCTTAAGCGCTTCTTCTATTGTTGGGTAGGAGAGCAGATTACGGGTCATTTTTTCTGCAACGGATACTAACTCATTACTGCTGACATCAATTTTGGTGGCTTCCACCCGTGTCGCTTCACCGTATTGAACGGTATTAGTACAGGCGGATAGTGTCAGTAAGCTGCTAGCAGCGAGAGCGCCAACTATTTTTTTTATGGTCATGGCATGGATCCTTTCAAGCGTACAATACTGTAGAGTCTAAAAGCAGGGTTAAGGTTTTCACGTTCTGCAGGGGGATGCAAGTCCTAAGAAGACAAACTCATGTCTGAGAACTTATTGTTTTGTATAGTGCTCTAGAGAGTCGATGATGGTTAGCGCTTCATCTCGACTGCTTCCGCAAACATCGAATGTGGCTGAAAATTGGTGGCAGACGTTGGGTCGTTGGTCTGTGCCAAAGACTAGGCAATGGTTGTCATCTGAAAGTTGAATGCAGCGGACCCCGGCGGGTTTACCGTTGGGCATGCCTGGAATCACACTGGTGATGGAAGGTGCGATACAACAGGCTCCGCAGCCAGCTCGACATTCCACGGGTTATTTATCTTCGGAAAGAATAGCTTCTTCCAGTGCCCACAATCGATCTTGCCCCCATACGATGGTGTTGCCATATTTAAAGCTCGGAACCCCCCATAGGCCTAGTGAAAACAGATCGTTACGATTCTTTTCCGCGATGGCTACCCAGTCTTCTGTGTCAATCCAGGGTTTTGCATCCCCCCAGTCCAGTCCGGCTTTGGTGACAAGGGGTTCGAGGACCGAGTCTTTGCACACATCAGCGCCTTCGGACCAAATGGCTGTGGCGATAGTGGTGATAAAGGCGCGTTCTTTGCCCTTGGCTTTGGCATACGGAAATAGGGCTAAACAGCGTCTTACCCCTTCACCTAGCGGATCGGCAATTTTACCGAAAGGCACGCCAAATCGATTGGCTTCGCGCTTCGTGTCGTGAAGTATATACATGCGCTTGGCTTTGGGGACGCTTAGCCCTCTCATCGCCATGGGTAGCACGGGTTTGATATTAACCGGAAATTTATACAAATCGGCTAATTTGAAAATGCGTTCTGCCGCGATATAGGAATAGGGGCTTCTAAAGGAAAAATAGAAATCCAACGTTTCGACCTTTTTCGGCCGTCGCTTCAATGTGCTGTAGCCTTGTAGCGCATGTCGGTATTGTCGTTGATAATCGGCAATATCACCGGTATCTCGCTGGATTCCCGGTCGGCTGAGCCGTTCCGCAAGATGTCCGAGCCGATCGATACCCCAGTACCATTCCCCCCCATAATGCAGCATGCCAGAGTTATAATGGCCGTGATTAACGAGGCGATCCTTGGCTTGAGCTATCAGTTTACGCGTTTCTTTTTCCGCTAATCCACCGTAACGGTTACTGCAGCTTTTGAAGGTGGTGGTGCTGATACCCCATAAAGCACTGGTTACTTCGGTTACTAAATGAAGTAGCTTTGGGCGGTCTTTGTGTTTAAGCAGTGTCGACGTCGCTTTTAACGTGTCGGCTTTCGATGGTTGTATGGGGTTCTTCGGAAATACTAAATTATGAAATCGAGCAAGCCGTTGAGCGTCGTACAGCGCATATTGCTCAAGTTTTTCCTGCTCATGGTTTAGTTCTTCGGGCAGATCCAATACAAACTCAATTTCCAGGGAGATATTAAAATCTTCCAAAAATCGTGGAATTGCCTGCAGTAGTAAATAGGAATAAGGGTCGTTTACACGATGGTAGAACGTGACAACGTTAAGCGATGGAGATAGCTTTCGTCTTAGCTCAAAAAAACCTCTTTTTAGGTTTCTATTGCCGTCGCTTGTAATTACGCGGGCCATGTGAGGCATCAACAGGTTCTTAGATGACATATTCCGTTACTGTGTTAACTGCATTTAATACTACAAGTCAGGGATTCTACTTGCCTGGACCTAGGTATTGCTAGTAGTAATTTAGTCATAGCGTTAGAAACTGACATAATTTTGGCATAACTGACATATTTAGTCGCTACCGACACTATTTTATTGGTTTCAAAGGGATTTGATGAAGACCTTTGAGTTGCGCTGGTAGTTAAATAAGCTCTGTTTGGATTGGGGTAAATTGTTGATGTCTGCGGGTTGGAACCCTCTTTCGACAAACCAATGTGCGGTTCTTGTGGTAAGCACAAAAAGTGTTGTCAATCCCCTATCAACGGCTTGTTTTTCAATGCGTTGGAGTAACTTGTCGCCCCGTTGACCTTCGCGGTATTGCTGGTGAACAGCAACGCAACCCAGCTCCCCTGTATTGTGATTATCAAATACATTCAGCATTGCGCAACCGATAATAAGCCCGTCCCGATCAATGATGGTGTATTGGGATATCTCGTTTTCGAGTACTTCCCGCGACCGCCTGACCAACACTCCTTCGGCTTCGAGTGGCTCAATAAGTTCCAAAATACCCCCGATATCGTCGATTGTGGCATTTCGCAGCTGTTCGTAATTATTTTGTGCGATCAGTGTGCCGCTGCCATCGTGGGTGAAAAGCTCTTGAAGTAAGGCGCCGTTTAGCTCGAAGCTGATGAGATGGCAGCGATTAACCCCTTGTTGGCAAGCATTGATGGCATGCTGAAGGTGATTACAGTGGGCTGATTGATGTTGGATGAGTTGCTGGGCTTCTCGGATGGTCAGCTCTCTAATCAATTGCTGTTGGTCATCCAATAGGCCAGGTGTGCTATCCAGGAATATCAGCTTTTCTGCATCTAACTCAGTGGCAACATGTTCTGCCACTTCTTCCCACGCAAGATCAAAGATCTCCCCGGTGGGGGAATAGCCGATGGGGGACATTAGGACAATGGATTGTTGATCCAAGTGTTGTTGGATTGCCTTAGCGTCAACTTTGCGAATTTCACCGGTATGTTGATAGTCGACACCAGCTCTTACACCATAGGGTTTGGCCGTGAGGAAGTTGCCTGATACGACACTGAGAGCCGCGCCGTGCATGGGAGAGTTAGCGACCCCCATGGACAATAACGCTTCAATTTCAATACGTACACAGCCGGCGGCTTCCACCACTGATTTTATATGGTGATTGTCGGTGATGCGTTTACCGTCAATATGCTTACGGCTAGTGCCTTGCTGGACGAGTTTTTCTTGTACTTGAGCCTCTGCTCCATGCACCAAAACTAAGCGAATACCTAGGCTCTCAAGTAGGGCGATATCATGGATAACATGATGGAAATTTTCGTGGTCTATCGCCTCACCCCCAAACGCAATGACAAAGGTCTTGTTGCGGTGGTTATTGATATACGGAGACGTGCTACGAAACCACGTAATGTAGTCCTTAGGGTTCGGACTGGTCATGTTGATGCTCTCACATTGAATACTAGAATGACTTTCATTTTACCAAAATCATCTAGTGGAAGCAGAAGAAACTTTCAGGTTATTTTTTGGTTGTTATGTGATCGATTAGTGATGTTCATCACTGAGTAATTGGGTATCTCCACCGATTGCGGCGGTATTGATCGAGAGGGATTTTTCATTGATGAGCCTAAGCAGGTAATGAGGGCCACCGGCCTTAGGCCCTGTACCCGACAAGCCATGTCCACCAAAGGGTTGAACGCCAACGGTTGCCCCCACCATATTACGATTGACATAGATATTGCCGACATTGGCGTGTTCAGAAATATATTGGCAGAAGCTAGATATTCGGCTGTGAATGCCCAGGGTGAGGCCAAATCCCGTGCCGTTAATTTGTTGAATGACCTCTTCAATAGATTCTTGTGAATAGCTAAGAATGTGCAGCACTGGGCCAAACACTTCATCGAATAGTTCATTGATATTGTTAATTTCAATCAGTGTGGGGGGGACATATGATCCCGTACTTGCCCCATCGGATAGTGGTGCTTGGTAGATCACTTGATTGTTATGTTGAAATCGATCGATATGGGCTTGTAGTTCTTCTTGAGCTTGTTGGGTAATGACGGGGCCGACGTCACTGTGCCATTGGCAGGGGTTATCGACCTGCAGCTCTTGCATATAGCCTTTTAATAACTCGACAATCGTGTCCTTAATTTCCTCTTGTACATAAAGCACCCGTAGTGCGGAGCAACGCTGACCTGCGCTATCAAATGCGGAAGCTATGACGTCCTTCACCACCTGTTCGGGTAGCGCGGAGCTATCAACAATCATTGCATTTTGCCCACCGGTTTCCGCGATAAAGGGGATGATCGGGCCGTCTCTTAAGGCAAGCTTACGGTTGATAATGGTAGCCGCAGACATTGAGCCGGTGAACATAACAGCGGCTAAGCGAGATTCGTTCAGGATTGTGTTGTCTATATTGTCAGCGGATGTTGGTAGAAATTGCAGTACATCATGTGGAATACCAGCATCATAAAAGAGCTCTACGGCAACATGAGCAATTAGCGGTGTCAGTGTTGAGGGTTTTGCTATTACCGTATTACCTGCGGCAAGGGCGGCGGCAATTTGGCCGGTAAAAATGGCCAATGGGAAGTTCCAAGGACTAATACACAGCACCGGTCCTCTGCCAGCAAGGGTTAGCGTGTTACGTTCGCCGGTAATGCCTTTGAGCAGGGTTTCTTCGCTTAATTGTTGGCGTGCTTGCTGAGCGTAATAGCGGCAAAAGTCCACCGCTTCTCTAACCTCGGCAATGGCATTGGCGATTGTTTTACCTGCCTCACGCATGGCCAATGCGATCAGTTCGTGGGTATTCTCTTCAAGCTTGTTGGCAACTTGAAGCAGTAAGTCGGCTCGATCATCGGCGCTGACTTTTTTCCAGCCGATAAATGCTGAGAGCGCAGTATCAAAGGCGTGATGGCAGTCGTTTCGTGACGCAATATCAAAACCCCCTAACACATCGTCGAAATCGGCGGGTGATCTGAGGGTAACTTGTGGTTCCGGCGGGCTATTTTCGGCTTCGGTGTGAGGATGATTAAGCCACCACTGCTTTTTCAAGAAAGGGTTTATATGATTACGTAAGGTGCGTAATTCTTGCGTGCTTTCTAGATTGATCCCTTGGGAGTTCTTACGCATGGGACTAAAAAGTTTGCTGGGTTGTGGAATACTTGGGTTACGGAACTTATCCGCATTCTTGACCGATACCACGGGTTCTTCTGCTAAATAACTGATATCCACATTTTGATTAATTAGCCGCACAAAGGATGTTGAGGCACCGTTCTCAAGCAGTCGTCTGACTAAATAAGGGAGTAAGCGGGTGTATTCGCCCACTGGTGCATAGATACGACAACGTATGTTGCTGATGTTGTGAAGGACATGATCATAGAGCGCTTGCCCCATGCCATGCAGGCGTTGGAATTCAAAATGGCTGTAGTGATATTCTTCTGCGAGGGTCAGTATGCTGGCGACGGTATGGGCATTGTGGGTTGCAAACTGCGGATAGAGAAAGTGCTTTGTTTTCATCAATGTATGTACACAGGCCAAATATGAAAGGTCGGTGTGAGCTTTGACGGTATAAACGGGGTACTCGGTTAACCCGAGTTGTTGGGCTCGCTTGATCTCGCTATCCCAATAGGCCCCTTTCACTAATCGGACAGGGATTTGGCAATGTACGGTTTTACTGACAGCGCTTAGCCACTCGAGTACTCCAAGAGCAGATTTCTGATAGGCCTGAACGGCGATACCCAATTTTCCCCAATGGCGAAAAGGCTCCGTGCCGATGATTTCGGCAAATATCATCAGTGTGGGTTCTAGTCGCCAGCTTTCTTCGGCATCGATAGTGACAGGCACATCTTTCTCATAGGCTTGTGTTAACAGCCCGGATAGGTTGTCTTTCAGTTCCTCTAAGCAGTGCCTATGTCGTAGTTCAAATCGAGGGTGTAGCGCCGATAGTTTGATCGAAATGCTGGATGGGACAAAGGGGTGTGAGGTGTTTGATTCGGCCTCGGTCTCGGTTTCGGTCTGGATTTGGGATTCACGCTGTTTGTTGTGTTCTGCGATGGCATCTATGGCGTGGCTATAAGCTCCAATATATTGCCCAACGTCTTGTTGTGTAATGGCAGCTTCACCCAGCATGTCAAAGGAGTGTGAATAACCCGTGGCGCGCTCTTCGTCGCCATGCTCTAGTGCTGCACGTATGGATTGACCGGCGACAAACTGTTGGCCAATAATGAGCATTGCTTGTTTGATTGCGGTGAGTACTAAGGGTTCACCCATGCGTCTTAATAGTGACTGCACTTGCTCGGAAAACCAGGCCATACGACCTTCTTTGGGGCTGGAGTCTAATATTTTCCCGGTGAGTACTAATCCCCAAGTAGAGAAGTTCACCCAAAAGGTTTCACTATGGCCGGCATGGAGAGCCCAGTTGCCAGTATCCAGTTTATCCCGTAGAAAGCGCTCTGCAGTGATGTCATCGGGAATGCGCAGAAGCGCTTCCGCTAGACTCATCAAAATGACCCCTTCATGATTGTCTAACCCGTATTCTTTGAGAAAGGTTTCAATTTTGACGCCGCCTTTACTGGATTGAATACCCTGAATAAAATCTTCGGTGTAGGCGCGTACGGTATCTAGGGTGGTTTGAGGGATCTTATAGATACTCAATAACGCTTTAACTGCGTCAGACTCTTTTTGTTGTTGTGCTTTGAGAATACCGTCATTGAGGGGGAATTCACTGGCCGCATAGAATGGGGACTGGTAATTAAGTAGTTTTGGCATAAAAAGGGTTGCTCAAAAAATCATCATCAGCAATGCAAAGGAACGTTCCTCCCTAAACTATAGTTGGCTTATTCACTTAATCTGCGGCAATTTGTTGGGTTTGTGCGATGCTGAGGGATTTCGACCTTTTTGGTCACCGAAGAGGTCCAAGACAGTGCTACACTAATCGCAAAGAGTATTAGGAATTAATCAGTGACCAAATTAACGTCGGTACCACCAAATTCTAAAAAAGCGAAACCCAAAGCTGCTGCTTCGAGCATCCATATTGATGTGCGCTGGGTGCTGGATGAATTACTAGAAGATGCCCGAATTACCGAGAGGGATTATAACTTTATTGCTGGTAGTCGACGTGAAAAGGACGAGTTGAAATGGAACCCCATTCAGTTCATCGATAAGTTTGAAATAAGGGATCAGCATTCAGACCACGAGGTACTCTCTTCAGGCCGTCTAACGGAGTGGCTTGCAAAAAAGGTCAATCAAAAGGTATTTCACATTGATCCACTTAAAGTCGATGTGAAAGCGGTGACGACGGTAATGTCATTTGCATTTGCCGAGCGACATCAAATATTGGCATTACGGGTGACCGATGAGCAAGTATTTATCGCAAGTGGTCAGCCGTTTGTATCGGAATGGATGCATGGTTTAGAGCAAACGTTAGGCGGTAAGGATATTGTACGCGTGGTGGCTGATCCGGCCGATATTCAGCGTTATACCGTCGAATTCTATAACCTCGCAAAGTCGGTGAGCGGTGCTTCAGGTAATGATGCTCAAAAAATGTCCGGCGCTACAAATTTTGAGCAGCTGTTAGAGTTGGGGGATCTGTCTTCACCAGATGCTAATGATCAACATATTGTCAATATAGTTGATTGGTTGTTGCAGTATGCTTTTGAGCAGCGAGCTAGCGATATCCATTTGGAACCACGGCGTGATACTGGACAGGTGCGTTTTCGCATTGACGGTGTTTTACATGATGTGTATGAGTTGCCTGCGACGGTGATGGCGGCGGTGACGAGTCGAATCAAAATATTGGGTCGGATGAATGTGGCAGAGAAGCGAAAGCCACAAGATGGTCGACTCAAAACCAAGGGTAAAAATGATCTAGAAATCGAATTGCGGCTGTCAACATTGCCGACGGCGTTCGGCGAGAAAATGGTCATGCGTATTTTTGACCCAGATGTCTTAATGCGCTCGCCCCAGGAAATGGGCCTAGAAAACGAGGATTATGATCGATGGCAAGAAATGGTGACCCAGGCTCATGGTATTGTGCTGGTGACTGGGCCTACGGGTTCAGGTAAAACAACAACGTTGTATTCATCCTTGAAGCAGTTGGCCAGTCGGGCGGTGAATGTATGCACAATTGAAGACCCTATTGAAATGGTTGAACCTGCTTTTAATCAAATGCAGGTGGTTGATAGTATCGGGCTAGGCTTTGCGGATGGCGTGAAGGCCTTGTTGCGCCAAGATCCTGATATTATCATGATTGGTGAAATCAGAGACCTGGCGACTGCCAATGTTGCAATACAAGCGGCGCTCACTGGGCACTTAGTCATTTCTACGTTACACACCAATGATGCACCTTCTGCGGTGACACGATTGATGGATTTAGGCGTACCGCCTTACTTGATTAGCGCTACGGTACTGGGGGTGATGGCACAGCGTTTGGTCAGAACATTATGCCCTCATTGTAAGCGGGATGCGTATATTGATGATGATATTTGGGATTCGTTAATTGCGCCATGGAAAGGCAAGAAGCCAGAAAAGATCAAATCACCTGCAGGCTGTCAAGAATGTCGCAAGACCGGTTACGCAGGGCGTATGGGGATCTACGAAATTATGCCATTATCCCAGGATATCAAAGATTTAGTCGCGCATTCAGCGCAGTTGAGTGATATTCGCAAGCAGGCGATGAAAGAGGGCATGAGGACCCTGCGACTCAGTGGAGCCAATAAAATCGCGAACGGCACAACCACCGCGGAGGAAGTGCTTAGGGTCGCGCCGACGGCTTAGCGTTAAAAGTAAACAGCGTGAGTATTTTATTTTGTAATCATTTGAACTCAGTCGTTCCCTTTCGTTTCTATTGGCTGTTAGAATGTTTCTGTTTTAAATAATAAAAATAACACAGGGCTATAACGATTGGGTGATTTATCGTTGCTGTGGTTCTGTATCCAGTTTTCCAGTGTTTGCCATAGTTTACTGAACTTATGAGTCGATTAGTTTCTGCATTTTCCCCTATTAAGAATTTGAAGCATCTGTTTCACCGTCCTTCGTCGAATTTCAGTGTCATTGATGGTTTTCGCGCTCTGTCGATGATGATGATTCTGGTCTTTCATTCCTTTACGATTTTTGTCGTGATGAATCCGGCTTTGGAATTAAACACCATTATCGAAACCGGCGGTCTTGCATGGTCTTGGGTGTGGAATAGCGACAAGAGCGTAGACGTGTTTTTTGTGATTAGCGGGTTCTTGATTACCGGTATTCTGCTGCGTCAAATTGATAAATTAGGCCATATTCGTATGGGTAATTTTTATTGGCGACGTTTTTTACGGTTAAGTCCGGTCTATTACTTTGTAATAATTCTGTATTGGTTGCTGCTGGGACATTCGGATAATAGTAATACCCATAATCTTTGGACCAATATTCTCTATCTGAATAATTTTGTTGACTATGATGACCAGGCGATGAACTGGACATGGACATTGGCGATTGAAGAGCAATTTTATTTGCTATTTCCTTTGTTATTGATGGCAATGATGAAATATACCAAACACCCGCTGCGTTGGATGTGGGGGTTGTTTGCGTTCTCATTTATCGTGCGGGGGTATGTGATTTATAGTGATGAAATGATCCTCAATTCTCCGCAAAGCCTATTGGCGGTAGATCGGGAATTTCATGCCCACCACTTTTCAGTGTTATACGATAATCTCTATACGCGATACGGTGCACTCCTTGCGGGTTGTTTGGCGGGCTATTATTACCAGTATTATCGCGTTGAGCTTTCTCGGTTATTCGCTAGTGGATTAGGCAAAGCGTTGGCATGGGGCAGTTTTGGTGTGCTGGTCTTGTTGATGGTTGTACCTGTGATTAGTGTCCAGTTTGATGAATATCAAGGTTTTAATATTGCGTACCAAATAGCTAGTCGTAATATTTTTAGCTTAACTATTAGCGTATTGATTATTGCATCGCTCGAAAAGGGCGCGCTGTCTACTGGGCTCAATTTTCTCTTGGGTAATCGCCTTTGGTATCCATTGGCGCAATTATCGTATTCTATGTATTTAGTCCATGTAGTGGCGATATCCGTGGTCTGTTCTATGGTGTTGGCAGGTATGAAAGCGGCTCCGGAACAATACATCAATTGGAGCACCTACGAAATTATAGGGATGGTGTTTGTCGCCAGTTCATTACTCACGATTTTTACCGCGGTGGTAATCTATTTGCTAATTGAACGCCCCATTATGAACTTGAGGCGTTAACCGTGGTGGCTAAAATTCGAGAGGCATTACCTCTTCCCTTGCAGGGATATATTTTTTGGGGCTGTTTTCTTTCTCTTTGTTTGTTAAGCCCTGCGTTATGGTTGGGGTTGCAGCTGGATGACTACTTTCATTGGAGCTTAGTGACAGGGCAGTCGCTTGTGCCGATGGCCGCCGATCAGGGCGGAGTGTTTGGGCTGTTTAATTTTATCGATGGTAACTCCGAGCGTACACACAAATTAATGGACGTGGGAATGATCCCCTGGTGGACGCTGGATTCCGTGCAGTATGCTTTTTGGCGGCCGGTATCCGAATTGACCCACGCCATTGATTATGGATTACTAACGTCTTTTCCTTGGTTAATGCACGTTCACGGGCTGGTGTATTTTGTTGCCTTATTGTATGTGGCGGCGAAACTGTTTGAGGATATTCAAGGTCAGGCAATGTCGACTGCTGCGTGTTGGGCATTTTGGGTTTTTGCACTGGCCTATTCCCATGGAGTGCCCGCTGCTTGGCTAGCAAATCGAAATGCGGTGCTGGCAACGTTATTTGTAGTGCTAACATTACGAGCTCATCATCGGTGGCGTCAGAGTGAATGTTATGGCGCGCTAGGGTGGGCGGTGTTGTTTTTTTGTGCGGGGTTGCTAAGTGGTGAGCTTGCGGTAAGTGCTGGGCTATACTTGTTTTCGTACGCGCTTTTTATCGATAAAAGCTCTCTGGTTCAGCGCTTTATGTCGTTAGTGCCTTATGGTCTGTTGGGGGTGGTTTGGTTGTTGTTTCGAGCGGGCATGGAATATGGCGCTAAGAATTCAGGCCATTATATTGACCCCAGTTATGATGCTCTATTGTTTATTCAAGTGCTTGGCGAGCGCGCAGTAACGTTACTTGCGGCAAACTTTTTTGCACTGCCGCCAGAGTTACTGTCGCTGGTGCCCTCAGGGCCTAAATTTATTGTGCAGTGTGTATTGTTGGTGCTGCTGAGTATTGTTATTGCACCGTTGGTGATTGACGATAGGCGTGCGCGTTTTTGGTTGTTGGGGTTATTGCTTTGTGTTTTGCCGGTGTGTGCGACGATCCCCCATAGTCGTTTATTGATGTGTGTTAGCATCGGCGGAGCAGGACTGCTGGGATTGCTGTTTGCTCGCTGGTGGCAAGATTGGAAAGCCGGCGCGAAGCATTGGTTGGTGTTCCCTATGATTGTTGTCTTGCTGTTTGCCCAATTTATACTGTCACCGTTGTTGCTACCCTTAGAGGCGGCATCTATTCGTTTGGCAATGGATGGCTCGTTAAATAGCGGCGCTAAAAATCTTCCCATTAATGATAGTAATACCAATGATACAATCGTTCTCATTAATCCACCGATGTCGAGTGTGGCTGGTTATATTAGTGGGGTGAGAGCTTTTGCGGGTTTACCGATTGCTAAATATACCTTGCCGTTGGTGTCAGGCCGGCAGGGCGTTACCTTGGCGATGGTAGATGAATACGCTTTTGATATCACATCGGAGCATGGATTGTATGATGCTCATAATGAGGGTTTGCTGCGGGATCCTAATCAAGGTTTTAGTGTTGGTGATGAAGTTGTTACTGAGCAAGTCACGGTAACTATTATCGCTGTGTCCGATGCGAATGTACCGACTACGGCACGATTTCGTTTTCAACAATCGGTGTTGAATGAAGATGAAAATAATCTACAGTTCTACCTATGGGCTAATGGAAAACCGGTGTTGTGTGAATTACATTCAGTTGATCAGGTTATACAATTGATGCTCGTCACCAACAGTTGTGACGCTTAATATCGAATATACCGCTAAAGCGAGATTTTGATGAAGAAACTGAAAAATGAGAAAGAGCTATTAAAAAAAGCCATTGAGCTGGGTGTTGCGTATGGCGAAGAGCGTGGCGCCGTTGAATTTGAAGCCACTGATTCTGCGGGGGAAAAAATCGAATATATTTACCGGCTCTTAGTGCACGATAAGAAAATCCAACCGTTACCGGAAGATCAAGTGTCGCAAAAAACTATCCGGCACAAGCTAGCGATTTGGGCGTCTAAACAGTAAGTGTAAGTAGTCTTAATCCTATTCTAAACAGGCTAGTACTAGGGCCCAAAACTCTGAGAAGTCATTAACGACAACATCTGGCTTGTGGGGGAATTCTTCAGTTCCTGGGAATATTTTCCCTAGCCAGGGAGCATCCCATTGGGCGCCGTTAAAAAAAACGGCGGTCATTCCGGCCTTTTGAGCAGCAATGATATCCGTAGTGCTATCGCCGACATACCAAATATCGGTAGATACTTCCAATTCGAGTTCCTGTGCTGCTTTGATGAGTTGATCTGGGTGGGGTTTGCGCAGCGCGGTATCATCACCGCAGACATTAGTGTCAAACAGATCGTGCCAACCGGTACCTTCTACTGCTGCTAATTCATGTTCAAAAAACTCTCTGTCGCGGTTCGTGATGACGCCAATTTGGATGGGTAACGCGCGTAGGCCTATTAATAGATTGCGGACCTGGGGTTCAAATGGCAGCACGGTTCCGTAGTGATTACGGTAGTGAAAGTTAAAAATTTTATGCGCCAACTGTTTAGCATCTTGGTCGTTGCCAAATAAAACTTCGAAAATATCGGTGCGTGATATTTTGCGATCTGCTTTGACCTTGGGGTGAAGCTGGCTATAACTTTGTACATATTCGACCAACCGTGCATCTTCTGGGGATTTACTTTGTTTGGGGTCAACGAGGCGATCTAGCAGTCCTTTTTCCCGCATCTCTGGGAGCATGTCATCCACTGCATGATACATGGCGTCCAAAGTGTCGACCAATGTTGCATGCCAATCGAAGAGAATGGCTTGGGGAGGAGTGATGTCGGCGACGGAAGGGTGCCAGTCCGGTTCTATGCGTTGTGGTGGGGGTTCGGGTGGAGGGTAATGAATGGGGCGAACCTGTTCGGCTTGTTTCGCAAATGATGCTGGAGTTGCAGTATCAATATTACTCAGTAAATTCATTAATTCATCAAAACTATTGACGATCGCGTCAGGAATTACGGCATTGTCTTTTCCAAATAAGCGTTCTAAATAGCGGTTGTCCCAGCACGCACCATTGTAGAATACCGCAGTGACTCCTGCATTTTTGGCGGTGACCATATCGAGATAGCTATCACCGATATACCAAGTATGGGCACTGGGCATACGATTGATTGCGGCAAGTGATGCGTTGATGACTTCGGGGTCTGGTTTATAATCACTGACATCATCAGCACAGGCGGAAGTATCAAAGAATTGTTTCCAGCGGCCTTGCTCCACAATGTCCAGCTCATGATCAAGAAACTCTCGACTTCGATTCGTGGCGATGCCGACTTTTATGCCCAGCTGCTTGATTGCTTGTAAATAATCACCTACTCCTTGCTGAAAGGGATGCACTTTGCCGAAATAATTTCGATAGCATTGGTTGTAGGCATCATGAGCGATGGCTTTGGCTTTGACGTTATTGCCAAAAATGGCGTTAAATATTTCTGTGCGAGAGATGCGCCGTTCGGCCAATATCTTGGGATGTAGTCGTCGGTATATCCGGATATAGCGCACGAGTTTTACATCATCCTGCGTGCGACACTGCTTTTCTGGGAGCAAGTGTTTGACTAAATCAAGATCTTCTAGCAACGGTAGCATTTCTTCCATCGCCTCGAACATGGCATCCAATGTATCGACAAGTGTTCCATGCCAATCAAACAGGACGACTTTCGGTGTTGGCAGTATAATCTTGGTATTGGGCATCGAATATCTCGGTATCTTGCGTGAACGGCGCAAAGCTTAGCTACAATATCATGTTGGATAGTGTCTAATTATTGTCGTAGTTGGTTAATGTGACAAATGTCTTTGAAAAAGGTTGGGGTGTGTTTTGGGAAATGTGATGCGGAAGTTTGATCTTTCTGCGCTATCAGCGACGTTACAGGATGTGGTCCGTAATGCGTGGTTATCGATTGAAAGGTCTATGTGTGATGCTGGGTATGAGGAGCGGCTGCGTCAGTTGCCTGCGGAATTTGATAGCCAGTTTCCTTTCGTTGCCATTGCCAGTGATTATGTTGCTGAGCAATGTGTACGCAAACCTGAATTGCTCCTTGATCTGTGGGAGCAGGGTTTGCTTCAGCGATCATTGGGCCAAGGGGAGTGCGATCGATTATTGCAGGAAGCGCTACGTGCTGTTGAGGATGAGGCGTCTTTGTCTGTTGCGCTGCGACGTTTTCGCCATGCTCATATGGTGAGGATAATCTGGCGCGACAGTTGTCGGGTCGCTGATTTAGCGGAAATTACCGCCGACCTAACCTATCTTGCCGATGCCTGTGTTGAGCAGGCGATGGCCCATCACTACCGCTGGTTACAGCCCCAACTAGGTACACCTTTTCACCCCGCTAGTGATATACCGATGAAAATGAATGTATTGGCGATGGGGAAAATGGGTGCCTATGAGCTCAATTTGTCCTCCGATATTGATTTAATTTTCACCTTTCCAGGGGATGGTGAGACCCGTGGCGGTAGGCGGAGTGTAGAGCATCGAGAGTTCTTTCTTCGGCTTGGTCAAAAGCTGATTAAGGCATTGGATGAAACCACGGCAGAAGGTTTTGTATTTCGTGTGGATATGCGGTTGCGACCCTATGGAAATAGCGGGGCATTAGTGCTGAGCTTTGATGCGATGGAAAGTTACTATGAGCAGCAAGGGCGAGAGTGGGAACGTTATGCCATGATTAAAGCGCGGCCAATAGGTGTGGGCAATGAGCATGGAGAGTCTCTCATGGCACGGCTGCGTCCGTTTATTTATCGGCGTTATATCGATTTTGGCGTGATCGAGTCGTTACGCGAGATGAAGGGGCTCATTAATCGAGAAGTGTTGCGTCGGGGTGTTGTTGATAACGTAAAAACGGGCTCTGGCGGTATTCGTGAAGTGGAGTTTATAGCACAAGCGATTCAGCTAATTCGAGGCGGTCAAGAAGCGCAATTACAGCAGCGAGGGTTGCTTAATGTACTTACGTTGAGTGGTGAGATGGGTTTGTTACCGGATATTGCGGTGACCGACCTGCTTCGTGCCTATCGATTCTTAAGAGAAGTAGAGCATCGGATTCAAGCATTGCAGGACCGGCAAACCCAACAAATACCGGCGGATGATCTTGCCCGGGAGCGGATTGCTAGTGGGATGGGAAGCAATGACTGGTCGGCATTTACTCGACAGTTAGAAACCCACCGATCAAAGGTGCGTCAGCATTTCGAGTCGATGGTATCGACGGAAGACAGAGAAGAGAAGGACTTACCCTGTGACGCTGTGAGCTTGTGGGGTGATGATATGCCCGTGCAAGAGCGTGTTAACGTATTATCGAAATTGGGCTTCGAGGATGTAGAGGCTGCATGGAAGGTGCTCGATAATCTTAGGAAAAGCAAAGCGGTCCAGCAGTTAGCTGAGGTGGCGAAACTACGCTTAGATAAGTTAATGCCGCAGGTGATTTTGGCGTGCAGCGTACAAGAGGAGTGCAGTGTTTTAGCGTTAGCGAGAGTTGGTGTATTGGTAGAGGCGGTTCTACGTCGGTCAGCGTATATCGCACTGTTAGTGGAGAATCCTGAGGCGCTTAAGCATTTGGCGAAATTGTGTGGCGCTAGCGCGTGGATCGCTGATGTGATTCAACGTTATCCTATTCTGTTGGATGAACTTATCAATGCTAATACCCTATATGCCCCGCCGAGTGTTGATGAGCTTAGGGATGATCTTCGACAGAATATGCTGAGGATTCCAGAAGATGACGCAGAAAGGGAGATGGAGTGTTTGCGACAGTTCAAACATGCCCACCTGTTACGTGTGGCAGCCTCTGACATCACAGGCACGCTACCTGTGATGAAAGTAAGTGATTACTTAACATGGTTGGCCGAGACCCTAATGCAGGAAGTACTCAGTATTGCTTGGAAACAAATGGTTGGAAAGTACGGTACACCGGTAAGATCTGACGGCACGTTATGCGACCCAGATTTTATCATTGTGGGATATGGGAAGGTGGGGGGGCTAGAGCTTAGCTATAGCTCTGATCTGGACTTGGTGTTTATCCATGACGCGCCAACAAATGGGTCGACTAACGGTGAGAGAAGCGTTGATAACGGTATGTTCTACGCCCGGTTGGGGCAGCGTATGATCCATATTATTTCAACCAAGACGGCATCAGGTTGGTTGTATGAAACAGATATGCGCTTACGTCCTTCGGGTAATTCAGGCTTATTGGTGGCTTCATTGAAGTCTTTTGTGCAATACCAAATCGACAAGGCGTGGACTTGGGAGCATCAGGCTCTGGTGCGGGCAAGGGTGGTTGCAGGGTGCCCTATATTGGCGGCCAAATTTGATCAGGCGCGTCGAGATGTTTTGGTAGAGGCCAATAAAAACAAGCACTTATCTAAAGACGTGATCGATATGCGGACTAAAATGAGAGATCATCTGGCAGCAAATCGTTCAGAGGCCATTACTGATAGCATGGTTCAGCAGGATCAATATTTTGATTTGAAGCAGGACTCTGGTGGTATCGTCGATATTGAGTTTCTCGTGCAATATTGTGTATTGAGGTGGAGTGGGCAGTATCCTGAACTGTGTCATTGGACTGATAACATTCGAATTTTGGATGCTCTGGAAAAGCACCGGTTATTGGAACCCGGTGACGTGTATATGGTGAAGGAAGCTTATCTGACATATCGGCACCACACTCACCGCAAAGCATTGCAGAATCAAAAGAACCGGGTTTCAGCAAATCAAATGGTGACGTACCGGATGGCAATTCGGGCCCTATGGGGTAAATTAATGCCAAATCCGGTCTAGCTCAGTCGGGATCTCGTCAAATAGGGTGCACTTGCGTGCGGAGTAGCGCAGAATTATGTCAAAAGGCGCGGTGAAAATGTGATATAGTCGCACCCTTTGCGCTATCTGTTCGCCTATTGAAAAGTGGGCTGAGCGGCAGTAGTGAGTCATTATTAGTACACGATAAAAGAACAACGGGAGCAAGCTATCATGTCTATGGCCGACCGCGACGGTCTGATTTGGTTTGATGGAGAAATGGTGCCTTGGCGGGATGCAAAAATCCACGTCTTAACGCATACATTACATTACGGAATGGGTGTTTTTGAAGGCGTTCGCGCCTATGCAACTGAGAAGGGTCCTGCGATCTTTCGGATGCAAGAGCATACCGACCGACTGTTTCGATCTGCCCATATCATGAATATGGAAATTCCTTTTAGTAAGGAAGAGATTAATGCCGCCCAGCTTGCCGCGGTAAAAGAGAATAATTTGCCTCATGCGTATCTTCGCCCGATGGTGTTTTACGGTTCTGAGGGTATGGGGTTGCGTGCGGAAAATCTGCAGACACACGTCATCGTTGCTGCGTGGGAATGGCCTGCCTATATGTCCCCAGAGGCATTGGAACAAGGCATCAAGGTACGTACCTCGTCTTATACGAGACACCATGTAAATATTAGCATGTGTAAAGCGAAAGCTAATGGGCATTACATTAACTCAATGTTGGCGCTGAACGAAGCGTTAACCGGTGGTGCTGATGAAGCCTTGCTGCTCGATGTTGAGGGTTATGTTGCTGAAGGTAGTGGCGAGAACTTCTTCTTGGTCAGAGATGGCGTGATCTATACTCCTGAGCTGACGTCATGTTTGGATGGTATTACTCGTGCGACAGTCTTTAGCATTGCTGAAGAACTGGGGTATGAGATTCGTGAAAAGCGTATCACTCGTGATGAAGTGTATATCGCGGATGAGGCGTTCTTTACCGGCACTGCGGCAGAAGTGTTGCCCATACGTGAGCTTGACGGTCGTCTTATTGGTGAAGGCAAACGGGGTCCGATCACTGAACAGATCCAGTCATTTTATTTTGATTTGGTCTATGGTCGTCGTGATTTCAATGCTGATTGGATAAATTACGTCTAAATGAAAATTTTGGTTGTTGGGCCGTCATGGGTTGGCGATATGGTGATGGCTCAATCGCTTTTTATTTCGATTAAACGGCAGCAACCAGACGCCTGCATTGATGTGCTGGCGCCGAACTGGAGCCGTCCGATTATTGAGCGAATGCCGGAGGTGAACGCCGCGCTGGCATTGCCTTTTGATCATGGTGATGTTGATCTAAAAGCGCGTAAAGCGTTTGGTTTGTCCCTGCAGTCCGCAGGTTATGATCAGGCTATCTTATTACCCAATTCCCTCAAGTCAGCGTTAATCCCTTTTTGGGCTAAAATCCCCAAGCGGACTGGATGGCGAGGGGAAATGCGTTACATCCTGCTGAATGACCTGCGGCCGTTAAATAAAGAAGAATACCCTCTGATGATCCAGCGTTTTGTGGCGTTGGCATATCCCGAGGGGCGTGCATTACCTCAAGCATTACCTTATCCATCCCTCGATATTGATATCGCGACTCGACAGCAAGCGATTACTAAATACCAGTTGCCTGTTCAGAGCGAAAGAAAAGTGCTTGCTCTATGTCCGGGTGCCGAATTTGGTGAATCTAAACGCTGGCCCAGTGATAAGTTTGCGAAACTTGCTGGTAAGCGGATTGATCAGGGTTGGCAGGTGTGGCTTTTTGGATCGGCGAATGATGAGGCCGTAGTCGGTGATATTCTTGAGCGGTTAAGTGAAGGTCAGCAAGCCCATTGTTTTAATTTGGCGGGAAAAACTAGCCTAGCGGAAGCCGTTGATTTGTTGTCCTTAGCGGATGCCGTGGTGTCTAATGATTCAGGCTTAATGCATATAGCAGCTGCACTTGATCGGCCGTTGGTTGTACCTTATGGGTCAACCTCACCAGACTTTACACCGCCTCTTAGTGACAAAGTGAAAGTTGAAAGAATTGATCTTGAATGCAGTCCGTGTTTTGAAAGGCAGTGCCCGTTAGGTCATGGTGATTGCATGAAAAAATTACGCTGTGAACAAATCGATACTGCATTGGGCGTGCTATTGCATGAGCAAGCGAATCAAGGGTCAGATAATTAATGCGAGTATTGGTGATTAAGACATCGTCGCTGGGGGATGTTATTCATACCTTGCCCGCGCTTACGGATGCGGCTTTGGCCTTACCGGATATTACCTTTGATTGGGTAGTAGAAGAAGGTTTTGCCGATATACCTGCGATGCATAGTCATGTTGATAAAGTGATTCCGGTGGCGATTCGTCGTTGGCGTGGTAGCTTGTTAAAAACGCTGCGGGCGGGGGAATGGAATGACTTTAAGGCGGCTGTTGGTGGAGAACACTACTCTGCAGTCATTGATGCGCAAGGGTTGCTAAAAAGTGCTTGGTTGACTCGCTATGCACGTGGTCCATTGTTTGGTTATTCGAATGCCTCAGCACGCGAGCCTCTTGCTTCTCAATTTTATCATCATAAAATTACGGTGCCTAGAGATCAGCATGCCGTGGAGCGCACCCGGCAATTATTTGCTCAGTCATTAGGTTACGACCTGCCAACAAAAGTGGGTCGGAGTGGTATCGATACTACACTGTTGCCAAAGCCCAATGTGGAGAGGCCCTACTTATTGTTTTTTCATGGAACTACATGGGATACCAAGCATTGGCCGGAATTTTACTGGAAAGAGCTAGGGAAAAAAGTCACTGAGTCAGGTTATCAAGTGATGCTGCCTTGGGGCAATGATATTGAAAGGCAGCGTGCAGAGCGTATTTCTGAGGTTGTTGGAGAGGATGCGATTGTGATGCCTCGCACTGGATTAAGAGAAGTGGCTGGATGGATCGCTGGTGCTAAAGGTGTTGTCGCGGTAGATACAGGTTTGGCTCATTTGTCGGCAGCAATGGATATTCCGATGGTTTCATTGTATGGATCCACAGACCCTGGCTTAAGTGGCGCTTATGGTAAAAATCAAACTCATCTATATGCAAACTATGATTGCGCGCCTTGTATGAAGAGAGAGTGCAATTACACTGGGTTAAAGGTGAAGAATCAGTTGGAGATAGCGCAAGGTGAATACGTTGATCCTCCGTGCTTTAGTAGTATTATGCCAAATGCCGTATTTGACGCGTTAGAGCAGCAGATTTTTGGGGTGCAACGTGACGGATGATTTGTACCTGTCGCCACAATTCTCTACATTGTGGTCTGGGAAAGATCCTTTTGATGCAGTAGAAAAGCTTGATGGAAAAGTCTATCGAGAAATGGACGGCAGAAAAACATTACGATTTGAGTTGGATGGAAAAGGATATTTTCTGAAAATCCACCGGGGCGTAGGTTGGAAGGAAATTTTCAAAAATATTGTTCAGCTTCGTTTGCCGGTGTTGGGGGCAAAGAATGAATGGTTGGCTATTGATAAGCTAAAGAGTATTCAAGTGGATACCATGACTTATGTAGCATACGGCAAGCGGGGTAGTAACCCTGCAACGCAGTTGTCCTTTATTATTACGGAGGAGCTTGCTGGCTGTATATCACTGGAAGATTTTTGCTTAGAGCATCAGAGTGATCCGAATTACGAACGGGTGGTGTCTGAGTGCATGGAGAAGGTGGTATCGGCTGTCTCCACGTTACACGGTCATGGAGTGAATCACCGGGACTTGTATATCTGTCACTTCCTATTTGATGCGGATAAGTATGATGCGTCTAATCCTGTGTACATTATCGACCTTCATCGATCTCAAATTAGAAAACAAGTTCCTCCTCGCTGGCGTTTAAAAGATGTTGCTGGGCTTTGGTATTCCATGAGAGAAGTGTTCATGAAACCTCGGGAGTTTGAAATGTTCCGTGAAAGATACGGTGATGAAACGCGTTTTACGTCGACCTTTTGGCGAAATGTTGAGATCAAAGCAGAAAAACTATTAGCCCAAGAAAAAGGGTTGTGACGGGAGGAGGTGTGATAAGGAGCATGTTATTACTTATCACGACCTCCAGTTTGCGCCGCATCTAATTACGATTTTATTTTAAAGATCTTCTCTAATTCAGAAAAGCGTGTCACAGAGGCGGCATAGCTAAATGTTTTTTCTGCGAAGACGTGTTGCTCTCGGATTTGTTGCTTAGTGTCTTCCTGGGAGCGAGAACGTTGCTGAATTAACAATGTTGATAACGCCGCACTATCCCCCTGGTCGAATTTGTTGTCGCTTCTATTGATTTCGTCTGCACCACCACAATTGGTGGTGATCATAGGGATGTTTGCGGCAATCGCTTCTAGCAGAACCATACCAAAAGGCTCGTGGTCTGATGATAATACAAAGCAATCAAAGGCTTTAAGGTATTTACATGCGTCGGGTACGACGCCAACAAAGGTGATGCAGTCGGATGCCTTTGAGGCGTTGGCGTGAGCCTTGAGTTGCGTTTCTATTTTGCCCGCACCAATAATATAGAGTTTGGATTTTGGCATGTTGGTGAGGGCGGTGGAATAGCCATCGATCAGTGTTGTTTGGTCTTTGTCTGGGTGCAAGCGGCCGATATTGATAAAGGCATATTCATCTTCGGGTATGGACAGCGCCTGTCTCGCCTCTTCTCTCGACAAGAGAGTGTCTTCTACCGAACTAAAGTCTAGGCGGTTATAGTAAGTTTGTATTTGATCTTGGGGAAATTTCGGTAGTGATCTGCGGATGTCATCTCGGATGGCATCGGATACTCCCACGAGGCGTAGGTTCTTGGTTCGCAGATAGGGCATAAATCGTCTTTTTTTACGTTTAAAGACATTGTATGCGTGGGCAACACCAATGATCTGTATGTCGGGCATTAGAAACGAGGCAATGCAAGACAGGTAGATGGCTTTTGCGCGGTGGGCGACGATGAGCGAGACCTGGTTGTCTTTGCAAATGCGATTGATTTTTTTGATCAGATTGACTTTGAGCCCTTGTAGCGATTTAGATGACTGTTCAAAAAAGAGTGTTTGGTCGGAAAAGCTAGCACGCTCGATATCTGCATCATGCTTACCGGTCAGGAATATAGTAATAACATGATAACCGCTTTGTTTGAGTGTGTAGGCGTGCTGCTGTGCCACATCAAAAAAAGGCATTTTGTAACCGTGGCAAAGTTGTATGGCTGTTTTTTGTGTCATTTTATATACCGAGTGTGTCATCTGGTCTTGCTGTTTTCACTTGTCGCCTAAGATTATCGTCTAAGAAGATAGCGAAAGTTATCAAATAGTCCCGAGCCAGTGTGTTTTCTAAGATTTGGCATAATTGCTTCTACGATCTTTTTACCCAGTTTGGAGAACCCGTAGTGCTCTTCAGCAAGTGCTTGGCCCTTTGCTGCAATGGATTGGCTTAAGGCTTCGTTCGCTTTTAATAATGCGAGTTTTTCTTTTAGCTCATCCAGTGATTGGTATAGAACAATATTCTCCATGTCCTTAAAGTGCAGCGCGTTATTCTCCGTTTCACCTTGGTTATAGGCGAAAACCACGCAGCCACATGCCATGGCTTCAAAATTCTTTATCATATTTTCGCCAAAGTCGATGTCTGCACTGATAAAGTATTTGATGTTATTTAGGGCTTGAAGGTATTCATCACCGGAGTTGGTTCTCCTGACTTCCAACCCCAAATCATTGGTTACACCGTCGAGAAATTGTTTTCGTTTGATGTAGGTCTTATGTTCGATGCTGCCTAGAAAACCTAGCTCGATATTTCTTGGGCGGTTAAGGTTGGTTAGAGACTTGTTGTCATATCCCTTGGGTATAAAGACGGCGTCATGACCTTCTTTTACAAGTTTTTTGCAGAGTGATGCACCTGAAACCAATATACGCGCCCAGGGTAGGTCAAAATAGTGCCGAGAAAATTTACCTTTATATTTGGAGTCGGCGTAATAATTTTGCCATGCGTCGTGCTCTAATATGATCAGGTTCGGAATGGTTCGAATAAAGGGGACTTGACGGATTTCTTTTTTGAATCGTAGAAAAAATATGATTCTTCCAAACTCTTCAGTGTTAACATTTTTTTTAAAGTAGGTAGCTAGATCTGCTTGTTCTTTTGAGCTGAGTTTTCGTAGATCAAGGTCGCAGTGTTTAGCGATACTCCCATATAAAGTATCAAGTTGAGCGCGCTCTTCTTTTTGGACAAGTAACAATACTCTCATTCTGACTTACTCTTGGTCGAAATTTGTTGGAATTGTTGGTAGGGGACGCTGACGAAGACCTCTTGGTTCTTAATGGCTTTGGTGAAGTACTCGCTGTTGCCGTATTGTATTTTATTGCGCCCAATTAATCGTTTTTGTAAATAGCGACGTAATTTCTTTTTCGTGGATAACGGCGACTTCAAATCATGCATCATTTCTAGTGCAAAGATCTTGTCTTTTTGTTTGTCATCGTTAAGTGGGAATGAGTAGATTGTGGGCGATACTATCGTTGAATCAAAGTTAGGTGGCAGTCCGGTATTTGTATGGGGTGGACCAAAAGGAAAGTGATCAGTATGCACGTAGTGATTGCAGTAAAGTAGAACGGTTTCTGGTGTGCTGGTGCTAGCTTTTAGTGCTTCCTGCAGCGCCTTAGTGGTATATAGATGATCTTCATGTGGATCAAGTTCTGGGTGCGGGGTGAGAATGACTGATGGTTTTACTGAATCAATAATCTCCCGTAAATCCCCGATTAAACTATCCCAGTTGGATCTACCATGTTTATCGCTGGCAAGTGGTGTTGCATTAAATTGTCGAAACTGTCGTGGGTCGTTTATGTTCGCCGTTTGGGAGGCGATGATTGCCTGAGGGGTATCGTGCATCGCTTTTAATTGTCGACAAAAATATCCTAACTGTATGCATTGATCCTGAGGCACGTTGCCCCATAGCGGAACGGCGATGCTATCCCATGCGCGCAATCGACCTTTAAGCATGGATGCCTTCACCGGGTCTGGATAGATTGTTTGGAAATCTTCCATTTCGATTTCGCCAGCGGTAATGGTGACTATATGGGTGTCCGATTGGCTGTATAAACCAAAGGCCGAGAGTTCCGCATCGTCGGCGTGGGGGGCAAGAATAAGGAGTTTTTCTTTGGATATGTCTGCGTGTGGAAAGTGATGCAGTGCGGTATTCGAGTCGTGTGTTTGGCAGTGATGAAATGCGAACGTTATGGGGGATTCATTGATGAGGTCAGCGGCAAAGTCGCTGAGATTGATATGCCGTATGCCGCAGAGTGATCGCTCGAAGTGTTGTGTCTGTGTTTTTGTTGAACCACTGATGATTACATAAGGATCGTATATTTTTCCTAGCAATCGGTGCTTTATATCACACTCGAGTAGAAAGGTATGGTGGATTTGACCCTGCTGCTGTGCTTTTACCAGTAACGAGCCTGTAGCGTTAATGGTGCATAGTATTTTATTCGAGTGCTCAAATTCATATTGATAACTATCTGCAGGATTATAGAATACGTGGTCAGAACCCAATGTTTCCTGAAGAATATATATGGCGGCTATCCCAATAACAGCCAGAAGGTAGTGACCGCTTAATAGCAGGGCGAGAAAGCAGATAATAGAAAAGAGCGCGCGTAATTGGTTATTACGCTTTTTTCTTTTTAATTCGACGTTATCTTTGGTTTTCATATCTATTAGAGTTGAAATACTGGGGAGGGGTTACACCAGCGTGCTTTGTAGTCTCGATCGCTGATGCCAAACGAATAGCGCCGTGATTTATTCTTTTCAGTGGCAAGTGCTTCTGCGTGCTGAGTGTTCAGATAGGTCAGTACGCTGCCAGGGCTAAGTTGTTGGTAGTCTGTATCGACGCCACCGTTAAGGTATTCTATGGAGAGCCAGTCAGGTGATTCGGCCATATAGACGAGTTGAATAGCGATGGCTTTATTATCCATTTCCAATACGTAGCCAATGAGAAAGGGCTTTAGCATCTCAATGGTCTTGTCCATTGTTTCGTGACCTTTAGCATCAAAATCCCAGCGCTTCTTGAATAGTGTCTTGTAGGCTGTGGATATTTCTAAAGCAGAGAGCTCTTGTATGGGGCGGTAACTAGCGCCGGCTTCTTCTAGCAAGCGCAGTTCACGTCGTTGGTTATAACGAAATTTCTTTGAGCACTCCATATGCGGCTTTGCAAATGCCATCTCATAGTCAGCGGGTTTGATGTTGCTGATCAGCTGATTGTTGAGCTCAGAAATATTGTCGCCGTGATGGCGAATACTAAACTGCTGGTCTCTGCTCAGCGGTAGGATTATCTCTGCATTACCGATGTCGATAAGGCTGCGCTTTCCTGCCTTTTTAAGTCCATTCTTACTGCCTGCGAGACATTTGTCCCAGGTAGCAATAGCGCCGATGAGTTTGCCATTATCTTCCTGTTTTAAATACTCAAGTGGCATGTTGGCGATGCTGGATATCGCACTCAGTACTTCGGGATGGGTAATGAAACTACCGCCAAACGTAGTGTAGGCGGAGGTGTACTCTTCCACTGATGCTTTTTCCCAGCCAGATTCACGCCAGGTTTTTGTGATGGATTTAATTGGGTTTAGCGACATAGGTAATTTATGGTTCATCTAATAATAGGTGTGTAAATTATCATGGAAGATTACTTGGTTACGAGTAGATCTTCCATGATTAACTGCGATAGTTCTGATTGGTAAAAAGCGTCAAGGGCATCCTTTGGGGTGGTCGCCAGCGTGTTGTTTGGCGTCACAAGGGAGCTATGTAATACCGCACCGATACCTGTGAGCGCCTCTACTTCTTGTAATAATGCATAGAAAGCAGGGTGATAGTCTTGGGTTACGGTTTGGGCAAGCAATGTACCATCGGGTTGAAGTAAGTGTGTAACATGATGGCGGTGAGTTTCTGCGATTTCATAACTCATGTTAAAAAAAGCGGAACGATGGGAGGTATTCAGCATTGTGTCCGCAGTATGGTCTAACATGCTCACTCTACAAGGCTGGGGGGGTAATCCTGTTGTTGAGTGATTCAACAGGGTTAGAATGCTTCGAGCCCCAGAGGCTTGATTGCCTAATTCCATTGCTCCTTGGAACCATGCAATTGAACCCGTTTCACAAAGTAATCTTGCCGCTTCCTTCGCCTGGTGTTTTAGAGGCTTATAGTGTGGTGTTTCGGAATGTGCTTCGCAGGCTGCTTTACAGTCTTTCGAGGTGTAAGTGGGTCCCAAGAACGCGTGCTTAAGATTATTAGCAACAATACCCTGAGTCGCACAGGCATGTGTTGCCGCCCCAATAGCTGATAGTGCGTTGTGGCCTGTTGGCGGAACCCAGAGATGTTTGATATTGGGTTGTGCTAGCAGTGTTTGATTGAGCTTGTAGTTGCTCGCGCCGCTACCGGCAAATACTAAGCGTCCTGTTTCATCGATAATATCGCCCAAGTTTTCTTTTACGAGTGACACTATTGTCTTTTCGAAGAGCTGCTGTATTGATGCCGCATAGTGACTATAGGGGTTTAGTTCTGCCTTGCCATCTCGTACCGGCCCTAACCAATCGACAAGCTGGCGGGTGAAATGATAGAACCTGTCATCTTTTTGATATCGGCGATTATCGCTAACGTTAACATAATCGGTGTTTACCGATACATCTCCGTGTTCATGGTGAAGCAATCGGCTTAGATCGTATCGGTTTGGGTTTCCTTGAGCTGCTAGGGTTATGGTGCTACTCACTGCGTTGGGGCCGTCAAAGCCGAAGTAGCTGGACATAGTGTCGTAAAGAAAGCTCAAGCAGTCGGGAAAGTAATACTGTTTTATCTCATGGATTCTTCCATGCTCCCCAAATCCAAAAAACATCGAGGCATATTCGCCTTGATCTCCCATGCCGATGATGGCCGTTTTCGAGCGAAAACCTGAAAGATGGTAGGCGCTGCTTGCGTAAGCGACGTGTTTATCGACGGTATCAAACTGGATATTAGACGCGTTGATGCCGAGTGTTTGTAGTAGTTTGGTGATCTCATCTTTGTATTGAGAAAAGGCAAGGTTTCCTTGCAGTACCGCATTAATCGAGCGCTTTGGAGAGTACCAATGACGTTTAGCAAATTGCCAGCGGGCGGGTGAGTTAAGTGGCGTTTCTGCGTAGGGAATAGCAACCACCTGAATGTCTTCCGGGCATAGGTTGGCGGATGCTAAACAAAACCGTGCAGCTTCCAATGGTGTACGGTCTTGGTTGCCTTCAATATGGCGGAAACTGGTCTCCTCTGCGGCGGCAACCAAAGTGTTGTCTACATAGAGTGCTGCCGAGGGTGTCGGGTCGAATACTCCGGATAGTCCTAGAATGTTCATGTCTGGAGGCTCTAGGTATTATCTTGAATGAGTAAGCAGTGACATGAGATCTTTCTCAAAGAGGTCTCGGATCTCCGGCTTGTCATCCCAGTTGCGTAGGAACCGTAATACGTCTTTTTTGAACGTTTTTTGAAATGTTCGCGGCGACGTATGGAAGCGGACTGAGTCGAGGTCGATAACATATACATTGTTCTTAACTACCATAAAGTTAGTCGCTTTAGTGTCGCCATGGGTAATGTTGCCGAGCTTAAATAGTCTAAATACTTCGATCATCCGTGACACAATTTGTTGTATTTGCGACTCCGGTGTATCGTCATTGAAGTAATCAATTAGCATCGTGCCATCAATAAACTCACTGACATAATATGCGTGGCGACGAATGGGGCCAAGACGCTGCTCTACCATGGCAATGGGTTCAGGTGTTTTAATACCATAAAAGCGAAAGCTATGGGCTGCAATCCAAGAAATGTGAGCTCTGCTCGGTCGGAAGGCTCGTTGTGCTTGGTGAGCGGCATTCTTTATATTGTAGCGCTTTATAAACGTCTGTCGCTGGTCGAAGCTAGCGCTGACGATGGTTTGTCCACCGTACTTAAGGATTTCCTCGGTTTGAAAAGGGGAATCAGGGTCCAGCTTCCAGCAATTGAGTTCGGGACCAGTGAGCGCACGGCGAGATGCGCTGATGTGTTGGATATCATGGTTGTAGATGATTTCGGTGCAATCACGAAATAGTTTTTTTTGGTAATTTGCTAGGCGTCTATTTCGCAGTAACTGCATCTGATCCAGTAGCATCTGAATATCGAATTTCTTACCAATGCTAATGGATTGGTAAGTTTCTAAGGCGAAAGCGGCACTGTCATCAAAAATGAGGGGCAATTGAGCTAAGAATAACGCCAAGTTCTTGAGGGAGTTGCCTCTATCAAGTGGAAGGTGAGTACTCGTGCTGATGTCACCGCAGTCGATGACATAGAGCTCGTTTTTGTATTCGATGAAGTTGTCGAGATGAATGTCATGCTGAGCGACACCTTTGTTATGCATCAACGCAATGAGTTGGCAGGCCCGTTGGATCAACGAAAGTCGCTCTTCTTTACTGTCGGTTGTATTAATTCTTGAGAGCAAGCTTTGGCTAGGCGTAAGTCGTTGAAAAATAATAAAGCCCAGTTTTTGTTGCTCATCAAAACCGTATTCGAGAATGTCTGGTGTGGTAATGTTGGCTTTTTCTAGGGCACGATAGCCTTGGAGTTCTCGCTTGGTATGACGTTTCCACTTAACTTGGTCTACAAAGCACTTGATGACAACGGGTTGGTGGTTCCATTGGGCAAAACAGGTGACGCGTTTGTGAGGTAATAAGCGTAATAACTCACTGCAGAGCAGTTGATGGGTTTGGTCACCGGAACGTACTTGAAGCGAAAATGGGGCTTGTAGGTCTCTGCCAATACGCCTTAGCGCATTTCCATTGTGGCTATTGGACACTGTTGAAATCATGTCTCAAGTCCTTTTTTACTGTGTGCTTTTTGTTCAATGATGCGCGCAGCTTTGATGGGCATTCCGTAAATATCCGCATTTTCTGCAAATTGGAGGGCGTTGGCAGCCCATTGGCTTTTGTCTTTTTGCAGGATATTTAGCAGGGATTGATTGAGCGAGGTTTGATTAAACGGCGAAGCTAATACCTCACCAGCATTGGCCTCGGCTATATAGTGTGCATATCCACAAACGTCGGTAACCAGTACCGGTAGGCCGGCAACGAGGGCCTCTAATAGCACGGTGCCCGTATTCTCATTATAGGCCGGATGAATGAGGATGTCGGCTCCAAGTAAGAAACGAGGGATATCGTCACGACCACTCAATATGGTTAAGTGTTCCCTGATGCCCAGTTGGTCCGCTTGGCGGAGAAACTTCTTGGGGTTGTCTTGGCCAATAACGATAAATTGGGTGTTTGATTTTTGCGGTTCAGGCAAAGAGGCTAATGCTAACAGCGCTCTGTCGAGCCCTTTGGTTTTAAAACCTGAGCCGATCATTAATATCAATTGTTGGTTGTCGCGTAGATTCCACTCTTGTCGGAATTCTGTACGAATTTCCTTGGCATTGGTGGGCGCTTTTCTGTCTTTACTAATACCCGGTGGTAACAGATGGAAGCGATGCTCCTGGGTATTGTAATGTTGTTTGAAGAATGGCTTTTGAACTTCTGAAATCATCAATATTTCAGTATCTGATTTCGAGGAAAATACGGCTTCTTCTTGATGATAAAGGGCTTTGTAGCGTCGACCTAGGCGGTATATTGGATGTCGTAAAGTCAGAGCTTTGTGCTGGTAGCAGCCGTCGGCGGCATAATAAACGTCAATCCCCGCTAGCTTGTTAAATCCTACCACCGTGTCATAGCTTGTTCTTTCTAATTCTAGCAATAGCCAGTCATTGAAACGCTGGTTGCGCTGATGGTTACTCAGCGCTTTAATGGGAGCAATATGTATAGTGAGGTCGTCGCAGCGTGGCCCTTCCCATTGTATTGTATATACGTCTACGCTATGGCCCAGCGCCGTACAGGCCTGAGCAATACGCAGGAAATCTCGTTGCAAACCGCCAAAGGGAAAGTATTTGAAAAGAACAAAGGCAAACTTCATTCTGCGGATGTACTCCAGGGTTGGGGGCGCACAGTTTACCTTGTCTACAGCTATGGGGTACAGAGCAAAGGAAAAATTAGCCGCTGTCATTTGTAGATCCGTGTTTTGTTGAGTAAAAGTAAGTTAAAATAGTGCCTAATGAATTGATGTAAGTAAGTGCCAACTCTTTTGGGTTGCCAGTTGGAGAGATACCTGATGACACTACAGCTTAAAATTCCTGCATTTGAAAAGGCCCACGTCTTGGTGGTGGGTGATGTCATGCTGGATCGATATTGGCACGGAACTACGTCTCGTGTGTCCCCTGAGGCACCTGTTCCGGTGGTTCATGTCGGTCAGGTTGAGGACAGACCTGGCGGAGCAGGTAACGTGGCGTTGAACATTGCAGCGTTAGGTGCTGGAGCCCGACTGATAGGAGTGACGGGTAAGGATGAAGCTGCACAATCACTGACATCGAGTCTCAATGCAGCGGGTATCGCCTGTGATTTTATTCAATCCGATGAAAACCCAACGATCACTAAGTTACGGGTGATTAGTCGTCACCAGCAATTGATTCGATTAGATTTTGAAGAAGGTTTCGCAAGCTTGGACGCTGAGGAGTTGTTTGATCACTTTTCTGTGGCGCTGAATCATGCGGGGGTGGTGGTACTTTCCGATTACAATAAAGGTTGTTTACAAGATCACCAGTCTTTGATTCAAGCAGCGAAAGAAAAGGGCGTACCGGTATTAGCTGATCCAAAGGGTAGTGATTTTTCGAAGTACAAAGGGGCGACGCTGCTGACGCCTAATTTGTCGGAGTTTGAGCGCGTGGTTGGCGTATGTCGCACCGAGGAAGAATTGGTGCAGCGTGGTTTAGAGCTGCTAAAAAGCTTGGAACTTGATGCGTTATTAGTCACCCGTGGTGAGAATGGGATGACATTATTACGCCCTGACCAGCCTGAGCTTCATCTTCCAGCGCGAGCTCGAGAAGTATTTGATGTGACAGGTGCGGGTGATACGGTGATATCCGTACTTGCTGCTGCGCTTGCTGCAGGCGAAGGGTTGCCGGTAGCGACGGCGTTATCCAACATTGCAGCAGGTATTGTAGTGAAGAAGTTAGGTACTGCGGCAATCAGTGCCCCAGAGTTGAGACGAGCGGTTAATAAAGATTTAGGATCAGAGCGTGGTGTGATGTCTCGAGAGCAGCTTAAAATGGTGCTTGAGGATAGTCGTGCCCACGGTGAAAAAGTCGTAATGACCAATGGTTGCTTTGACATCTTGCATGCTGGTCATGTGACGTATCTAGAGCAGGCAAGAGCGCAGGGCGATCGGCTTATTGTCGCGATCAACGATGATGATTCGGTGAAACGTCTTAAGGGTGAGGGTCGACCGATAAATCCTGTGGATCGTCGAATGGCAGTTCTTGCGGGTTTAAGCGCGGTTGATTGGGTGGTGCCTTTTGGTGAGGATACACCGCATAACTTACTTCATATGTTTACCCCCGATGTCCTAGTTAAAGGTGGCGATTATAGCGTTGAAGGGGTTGTTGGCGGTGAAGTGGTCAAGGAATATGGCGGTGAAGTGAAGGTACTGTCGTTGGTGGATAGTTGTTCAACAACTGCCATTGTTGAGAAGATCAGAGACGACTCGTAACACGGTCGTATTTAGTGTAAGTCTGTAATTTCGTAGGTTGTAACGGTTTGGGTGGTGCTGATTTTGATCACATCATCCAATTGTTTCCCCAGTAACTGCTTGCCTAGAGGTGTGCTGGGGGTAATCACCATGATGGTTTTATCCTGGCATTCGATTTTTAGCCCGCCTGCTTCCGGCCCTAGGAAGAAATGTTTAACATCATCATTGTCAGTGCTCACCGTTACCAGGGCTGATATATCGATCTTGTCGTCTTCAGAAAATACTTTAAGCGGCATCGAGGTATAACATTCGATGGCGCATAAAAGCTCTTCTACCCGTTTCGATTGCCCATGGGCCAAATAAGATGCCTCTAAACCAAAGGTATCGTACTTATTTTCGGCTACGGTTTCTTTGCTGGTGGCGGTTTCCTTGGCGGCGTTGGCGGCTTTGGTCGCGGTATCCAGGTTTGCTTGTAGAGCAAGGATAATGGCTTGGCGCAGGGATTCTTTGTTATTCATATGGATTTATCGGGGGCTATTATTGGGAGATGAAAGCACTTCGAGTGCTGTATTGATATTCTCCCTTAGATGTTTCTGATTGATTGTGCCAACAGTAATGGAGCTTACTCCAGGGTGTGATAACACTAACTCCATGCTTGATCTGATGGGGTCTTTGCTGGCCATTTTGTCGAGATGACCGCTAGCAAGGGCTTTCTTGATAAAAGTGCCCTTATTGTTTTGAGCGGCATAATCGAGAACGGCAACCTCATCTTGATAGGTAAGATTATGCGTTGCCATGACTATATCCGATTTTTCTAGCGCCAGTATGCCTCCGTCGACAGTTTTGGTGGACATGCCAAAAGCCCTAATCAGGCCTGCTTGTTTCAGTTCAGCAAGCGCATCTAAGGTTCCAAACTGATTAATGATATCCAGATCGTTACCATCGGAATGGATTAATACGATGTCTAGCTCATCTCTGTGTAAACGTTTGAGGCTACGTTCAACGCTAAAGCGGGTGTGCTCCGGTGTGAAGTTAAAAACAGACCCCCCGTCAATGAACTCTTCTCCTACTTTGCTGCAGATGATCCATTCCTTGGTGCGACGGCCCAATACTTCGCCGATACGCTCCTCGCTGCGTCCATAGGCAGGGGCGGTATCTAAACAATTAATGCCAAGGGATTGCGCAAGATCAAACAATGCCAACGTTTCTTTATCGTCAGGCATGGTGAAGGATGTTGGGTATTTTACCTGCTTATCCCTACCTATCTTAACCGTGCCCAAGCTAATGGGGGATATTTGAATGCCTGTATCACCTAATGGGCGTAAGGGCAGGTGATCCATCGTATGTGTGCTATCGGTCAAAATAGAGACTCCCATTTTGGCGTGGCAATGGTGGCTTTTGGGAAATTAGACAAGTCGCCAGCAGATGAGGAGGGTTCAATGCCTTGTTGTTTAATCAACGCAAGCACACGGTCTCCTAAGTCAGGTGCCAGTGTCAGCTTGGTGGGCCAGGTGACAATGACATTATTCTCAAGGTGGGCATGTGCGCAGTCGGGTTTGCTGAGTCCATGTTGACGAGGTTCTGCACGATCAATGTGGAACGTACCCCATTCAGCATTACTAAAATCCAACCAGGGGAATAGACTCGCGAGCTCTTTTTTACCTTCGGCAATTTGGCTTTCTTGATCGCGTTCGACGCCATTTTCGGCAATGTCGCCGCCGAGATACCAAACCAGCTTACCGTCTTCCGTTTGATGGGAGGTAATAGTAATGCGCGGCTTTGAGCCACTGCCAACACCATGGGCAAAAAGGGGATAAGGTAGCGCGTGTTTGACCATTACCATATGCAGCGGGCGGCGTTGCATTGGGGCGCCGGTCACCTGGGCCATTTCAGCGAGTTTCTCATTGCCTGCACCGGCACTAAAAATGACACCCTGATGATGGATGTTCACTGCTTTTCCGTCAGCCAAAGTAACACGTGATGTGGTCACATTGTCATCGGTGCGTTCAAATTCGATGGCGTTCCCTTTAAGAATTCTGTGGTCAACATCAGCGCACAGATTCTGTATCAGGCTTGGGGTATCAACGACCAAGTCGGTTAATTTGTATACACTGCCTTTGAATTGAGATGCTTGAAATAACGTGGGCATCTGATCTTTTTTAAGTTTCTCGATACGCCCGCGCAGTAATTTGGACGCGAAGAAAGAGGTGAACTTAGAGGTGAATTTCCCTGTTGACCACATGTGCTGTGTCTTGGAGATAACGTTGGTATGACTTAGTTTGACCGTCTCTTCATCATTTAACAGCTTACGCCAGCGCTCTGGCATTTCTTTGATAGCGTCTGATTCGGCATTGAGGTTTCCACCTAGGGCATATTTTAGCCCGCCATGAATAATGCCTTGGGATTGTAATGTTTGGCCGCCGCCGAGTTCATTATTCTCAATGAGAACGCAGTCATAACCCAGGTTGTTAAGAAGTTTTAGCAAATAGAGGCCGGCAATACCGCCGCCAAAAATCAGAAGATCAGTGTGTATTTCTGTTGAAGGTGAAGGCTGGTCGAAATCCGTCATTATCATGCTCGTGTTGTGTCATCAGGAGGTATGACTAGTGTACCGAATGAGGCAGGCATTATATCACATGAGATCAAGCACATATTTTTAGTTTAAATCGACGGGAATCCTGGGCGAATAGTACTAACCCTCTTATAATTGCCAATTCGTTTGTCACTTGCCTTAGGGCTAATGGTTAGGATTGAGGGTTTCATGTTAGCGCGTTGGCTTTATAGTGTAGTTTTTTATTTGGCGATCCCAGTTGTGCTCTACCGTTTGCATAAAAGGGGCAAACAAAACCCTGCCTATCGAGAGCGTAAGGCAGAGCGGTTCGGTTTCTATACGCAAGAGCCGGTGGAAAAGAGCGTTTGGATACATACCGTATCCGTCGGGGAGCTCATTGCGGCCCAGCCGCTGATTGAGCAAATGATTGCAGAGCATGAAAATAACCCTGTGGTGATTACGACAATGACACCGACGGGCTCAGATCAGGTGCGTGCAATTTTTGGTGACAGAGTGCTGCATGTGTATTTGCCTTATGACTTGCCTGATGCGATGAATCGTTTTTTGGATACATTTAACCCCATCATCTCTGTTGTTATGGAAACAGAGCTTTGGCCCAACATGATCCACTATACATCTCGACGCAATATCCCGGTGATTGTTGCTAACGCGCGCTTGTCTGAAAAATCTGCGGTGGGATATGGAAAAGTGGGGTTGTTGGTTAGACCCATGTTGCGGGAGATTAGTGTTATCGCAGCACAGGCCGCACCGGATGGCGAGCGGTTTGTGGAGCTGGGGTTACCGCCAGCATCGCTAAAAGTCACTGGGACGGTAAAATTCGACCTCACCGTTGACGATAAGCTAAAAAACACGGCTGCAGACTTACGGGCATGCTGGGGTAAGAGTCGACCGGTATTAATTGCCGCGAGTACTCACGAAGGTGAAGATATCCAGGTACTTGATGGGTTTCGCTTGATTCAGCGACAAATTGAGAACGCACTGTTGGTGATTGTACCTCGACACCCAGAGCGTTTCGAGAGTGTCGCGGAATTGATTGAGCAGCAGGGCTGGAAGCTAGCCCGCCATAGTGATCCTGACAGCCTATCCGATGACATGAACGTGGTGTTGGGTGATACGATGGGTGAGTTATTGCGAATGTTAGGGGCGTCTGATGTCGCATTTATAGGTGGTAGTCTTGAGCCTATCGGTGGTCACAATATGCTAGAAGCATTAGCGGTGGGAACCCCCGCAATTACTGGACCCCATGTCTTTAACTTTCAAGTCGTTGCGGACCTGTTAGCAGAGTTAGGTGTGCTTTCAACAGTGACAACATCTATCGGCTTAGGTGAGGCAGCGTTGTCATTACTACAAGATCAGCAGGCGAGAGCGGATTTAGCGGAAAAAGGCCTAAAAGTTGTTGCGGACAACAGAGGGGCTATGGCTAGGTTACTTTTCATCATAAGGAGCTACTTCTAGCGAGTGGTTAGCATTCCTGAAGAGGGAATAGAGACGTGATAGCTAATTATGAAGGCTGACGATATTCTATCGTTGCAAAAATAGAGATTGATACAATGACTCTTAACTCTAATTCGGCCCTATTTAAGCTCAGTGGGCTGGCTTATATATTAAAAATTATCCTATATTTCGTGTCTTTTTTACCGAAATCACCGCCACTTTGGTTGTTCAGCATACCGGCTGGTGGAAGGCTCGAAGGAAACTTGAGGGCGGTTGTTCACCAGCTGTACAGTCAGGATAGTATCGTGCCAGTTGTTATATACTCGCATAAACTCTCTGTCGAGGAAAAAAAACTAAAGGAAATCTATCCAAATATTAAGTTGTATCATCGAGATTCATGGTTGGGCATGAAGTCGATGCTTAGCTGTTCTGCGGTATTTATTACGCATGGCAATTCACTATATAAGCAGCATTATTCTCTAGTTAGAGGGTATGCATTGATAAATCTATGGCACGGTGTACCGTTAAAAGGGATAGGGAATCTCGGTGTTGGCTATAGTGAGAAAAATAGGAATAAGGATATTAGGAGGTCGACAGAAATTGGATTGTTTGTGAGTTCTTCTCCTACAGATCGTTCCGTTATGGCTGGCAGTATATTGCTTTCGCGCGATCAATTTATGATCACAGGTTTGCCTAGGGTTGATTTTTTGCTGAGTGCCGAGAATGATTTGCCAGACGACTTAAAAGACAGCCTCGAATGGGTTAAGAGCGTTAAGGCTAGCCGTAAACTATTTCTATATGCCCCGACGTGTAGGGATGACCTGTCCTACCCTTTGGGACTAGATACGAAGGATGTAGCGTTAATTGATGAATATCTTGGCGATGCGGGGCAAGTGCTTGCTATTCGCCCTCATCCGAATGAGAGTGACGCGTATGACGCTTTGCTGGATGGGTGTCAGCACATTATTTCCATGAGCGGAGTGAGGGTACCAGAGGTTAACTTGTTACTCAGAGAAGTTGATGTATTGATTACCGATTACTCAAGCCTCTGGCTCGAGTTTCTATTGATGGATAGGCCAATTATCTTTTATACCTATAATTTAAAGGATTATGCTAGGGAAAGGGGAATGCTGCACGAATATGAAGCGATAGCCGCAGGAGCAATGTGCTCAACACCTTTGGAGCTATTAGATGCTATTCAAAAAGTTGAAGTCGAAGAATATTCAAGTAAAAGGGCGTTTGTTAGGGATCTTTATTTTTCATACAAAGATAGCGCCAATTCTCAACGGGTGATTGAAAGGGTTAGTCAGTATATTGGCTAATAGGGATGTCTAACGTACATATATTGAGACATGTAAGTGTTGCCGGAAGCGTGGTCGTGGCTTATAGTTCTCTCCTAAAGTGCCCTTTCTTGAACTCTATTGATGATAGTGTTTGGTTGAGTGCAAATCTGTGTCGTTTTACCTCCTAAGTGGTTAGTTATGAGTGCAATACCTGAAGACTTTCTAAGTCAAAAAGCCAAAGTTGATGAACAATCCGTGCAACCTTTTCCGAACTCGCGGAAGGTTTATGTCGAAGGCTCGATGCCGGGCGTACGTGTTCCGATGCGTGAAATATCTTTAGCAGATACATCGACAGAGCTTGGTGGTGAGAAGAACTCACCCGTATATGTCTATGATACTTCAGGGCCATACACGGACCCTGAGGTGACCATTGATGTACGTAAAGGTCTTGAGCCGATGCGTGATGAATGGACTGATCGCCGGGGTGATACGGAGAAATTAACCGGGCTTTCCTCTGACTATGGTAATGCTCGTCGCGACAATGATAATTTAGATCATTTGCGTTTTGATCATAAGCGTACGCCTATTCGAGCTAAAGCCGGCAAAAATGTCAGCCAACTGTATTATGCTCGCCAAGGTATTATTACTGAAGAAATGGAATACATCGCGATTCGCGAAAACATGAAGTTGGAAGACGCTCGGGCGCAGGGACTGTTGGATCCACAGCACCCTGGACAATCTTATGGCGCTTCTATCCCTAAGGAAATTACCCCAGAGTTTGTGCGAGACGAAGTCGCGCGTGGACGGGCCGTTATCCCTGCTAATATTAACCACCCTGAAGTAGAGCCAATGATTATTGGTCGTAACTTCTTAGTTAAAATTAACGCAAATATTGGTAATTCCGCGCTAGGTTCCTCAATTGAGGAAGAAGTGGAGAAAATGACCTGGTCTACTCGTTGGGGTGGGGATACGGTGATGGATTTGTCGACAGGCAAAAATATTCACGAAACCCGCGAATGGATTATTCGTAATTCACCGGTACCCATCGGCACAGTGCCTATCTATCAGGCGCTGGAAAAAGTTAACGGTGTCGCTGAAGACCTTACCTGGGAAATTTTCAAAGATACTCTGATCGAGCAAGCAGAGCAGGGCGTTGATTATTTCACTATTCATGCCGGTTTGAGGCTCCACCATGTACCTCTCACCGCGAAGCGTGTGACGGGCATTGTTTCTCGTGGTGGCTCTATCATGGCAAAGTGGTGTTTAGCACATCACCAAGAAAATTTCTTGTACACCCATTTCGAAGAAATCTGTGAAATCATGACGGCCTATGATGTGACCTTTTCTTTAGGAGATGGCTTACGTCCAGGTTCAATTGCAGATGCTAATGATGAAGCGCAATTTGGCGAGCTAGAAACATTAGGTGAACTTACCAAGGTTGCCTGGAAATATGATGCACAGGTGTTGATTGAAGGCCCTGGTCATGTGCCGATGCATATGATCAAAGAAAATATGGATAAGCAGATAGAAGTGTGTGGTGAAGCGCCGTTCTATACGCTTGGGCCATTAACCACCGATATTGCGCCAGGCTACGACCATATTACGTCGGGTATTGGCGCTGCGATGATCGGTTGGTATGGAACCGCGATGTTATGTTACGTGACACCGAAGGAACACCTAGGCTTGCCAAATAAGGATGATGTTAAGGAAGGTATTATCACTTATAAAATAGCGGCTCATGCGGCAGATTTGGCAAAAGGTCATCCAGGAGCGCAAATCCGCGATGATGCGATGTCTAAAGCCCGTTTCGAGTTTCGTTGGACCGATCAGTTTGCGTTGGCACTCGATCCTGACCGAGCTATGGCATACCATGATGAAACAATGCCAAAAGAAGCCCATAAAGTTGCGCATTTCTGTTCAATGTGTGGACCGAAATTTTGTTCGATGAAAATTTCCCAAGAAGTACGGGAATATGCGAATAAAAATGGTTTTGAAAAGATTCCCGTCGTTGAAGCAGGTAGTGCTGAAGATGTTATGAGAAAAGGCATGGAAGAAAAATCGGCGGAATTTAAGGATGCCGGCAGCGAGATCTATTCAAAGGCGTAACGCCTTCAGCCTAAGGGTATTCGTTAAAAGGCTTGCTATTGAGCTGTCATGACGCTTTACCTATCCAAAATTCGAGCTAGCCTTTAGAGAGGCTAGCTCATTGGTTTTTATCAATAACTAATTATCTAAGGAGTCAATATGGATCATCAAGACGGCCCCTGCTTTTCCGTCGAAGATGTAGAAATACTTGAAAAAATAAGTGTTTATGAGGGCTTTTTTAAAATGCAGCGGCTCAAGTTGCGCCATAAGCTTATTAATGGTGGCTGGAGCAAGGAGCTTACTCGGGAGTGTTTTATTCGGCCTGAAGCGGTTGCTGTACTGCTATATGATCCTTATAAAGATAATGTTGTATTGTTAGAACAGTTTCGAATAGGCACCCTAGATGCTCACGAAGGACCTTGGCAGATGGAGTTGGTTGCTGGTATCGTCGAAGAAGGTGAATCGACCCAGGATGTTGCTCATCGAGAAGCTGAAGAAGAAGCCGGAACGGAGATTCTAGATCTTGAATATATCTATGAGTTCTATCCTAGTGCTGGCGGTAGTAGTGAGAAAATCACTCTTTATTGTGGTGGGATTGATTCTACTGGTGTAGGCGGTGTTCACGGGGTTGAAGAAGAAGGCGAAGATATTTGGGTGCAGGTCTTTTCTAGAAAAGAGGCTATGCATGCCCTAAGTGAAAATTACATCAGCAATGCGGCTGGTATTATTGCGTTGCAATGGTTAGATGCAAACTGGAAACGCCTCCAGCAAAAGTGGCAATAAGTTCATCATAGAACATATCAACGATAATCAATTGAGCAGCGGTGAATGAAGAAATCCGATAAATACGTGCCGGATCTACGAGGGTTTATTGGTAATTGCGAATCCAATTATTTGCGGTTCCTACGTTTGTTGCCAGCGATTGACGAGCAGTCGGAGTGGAATTTTGGTGTAGAGACGGCTTCTGAAGAGCTCAGTAAGGTGTCTATTTGTGTTGTGGAGCGTAGTAAATACACTGTTACTTTACGACTGGCTCAGGAGTCGGAACTGGCTGACTGGATGCCTCAGCCTGCGATTACCGTTAGACTTTATCACGATGCTCATATGGCAGAAGTGCTGTCGTTTCAAAAGAATCGATATGTCAGATCTCGTTACGAATACCCTAATCAAAACATGTATATGCCCGATGAAAAAGCGCAATTAAACAAATTTTTGGGTGAATGGCTTGACCATTGTAAGCAAGTGGGTGTAGCGGAGGAGGTTCCACAATTTGGGTGATACGAGACCATAAATTGTGATATGGTTCACTTTATTGATTGCTAGATAATAATAACGCTAGTATTTGGCTTATTAATTCGTATTTTTTGCGAACTCCTATTCCTATTGGGCGGTTTCAACTGGCGAGCGGTTGAAATGTGAGTTATAAGTAATACATTAGTTTATATAAAATGGATCATTCCTTTGTCCGACCCAAAACCCATACGAATTGTACAGCTATCTGATTGCCATTTATTTGAGAGTGATCAGGGCAAGTTATTGGGGCTAAATACCGAATTTAGCCTGGGTAAAGTGCTAGAGCTTATCGAGCGCGAACAGCCTTCTGTGGATGCATATTTAGCGACGGGTGATTTATCTCAAGATGCCAGTGATGCATCTTATCAACGATTTCATCAGCATATGACCCGGTTCTCCGCTCCTGTATATTTATTGCCAGGGAATCATGATGAGAACCTAGCAATGACATCTCAGCAAGATACCTCTCGTTGCTGTCCCTTAGTCATCGAAATTGAGCAATGGCGAATTATCCTCCTGGATTCGACGGTTCCAGGCGAAGTGCCGGGGAATTTTTCCGATAGCCAGCTGGCTTTCTTGCAAACCTCTCTGGAGCAGACGAAGGGTCATCCAGTGATGGTGTGTATGCATCATCAGCCAGTGAAAGTTGGGTGTCCTTGGCTCGATGACCAAATCATTGGTAATGCAGATGCGTTGTTTGAGATCCTTGATCAGTATACTCACGTTAGTGCCATAATTTGGGGGCATGTACACCAAGTCTATGAGGGTGAGAGGAATGGTGTGCGTTTGTATTCAGTCCCCTCAACGTGTGTGCAGTTTAAACCAGATAGTGAAGATTTTGCTGTAGACGACAAATCCCCTGGATATCGTTGGTTTGATTTGCATGCTGATGGCACCGTAGAATCAGTGGTTTCTCGAGTAGAAGAAGTTGTATTTGAAATCGATTATTCTATTAAGGGCTATTGATAAACATATTTATTGAATGCCCGCACTATGCCTGATAAGTGATCAAAAAATACTAATTTGTATCCTCTAAAGTTATGCTAAGATCCCTGCATATCTATCCCTATTATTGATGAGTAAGAAGATTCTGTGTCTGCACCCCGACATCTCTTTTATATCCATGGATTCAATAGTTCGCCTCAATCCTTTAAGGCTCAATTGATTGCAGGGTATTTACGTGATCACGCTCTAGGTATTGACTATTCAGTGCCCGAGCTCTCTTACGGGCCGATGGCTGCGATTTCTACGTTGGACCAAGCGGTGAATGAGTGTGTCGAAAGTGGTAAGGAAGTGGGGCTGATAGGCAGTTCAATGGGAGGCTTTTACGGTACGTGGGTTGCTGAGAAATATCAGCTGCCGTTGGTATTGGTGAACCCCGCAGTGCGGCCTTATCATTTGCTTAAGGATTACTTGGGTGAAAATACCAATGTGTACACGGGTGAGGTTTATCAGTTCACTGAACAGAACGTAGAAGAACTAAAGCAACTTGATATTGAATCAATTGCCCACCCGGAACGATACCTGTTGCTGACTCAGCAGGGTGATGAGGTGTTGGACTATCGAGATGGCGTAGAAAAATACCAACAAAGCCGTCAAATCGTGTTACCTGGGGGTAGCCATGGGTTTGATGACTTTGAGCCTCATTTGCCAGAGATCTTGGCATTCTTATTTAAGTAAATAACCATTGAAGTAAATTGCGTGGAAAAATATGGCAAACGAAAATTATAACGCTGACTCCATTGAAGTTTTATCTGGTCTAGATCCTGTTCGAAAAAGGCCGGGTATGTATACCGATACTTCAAGGCCTAATCATCTTGCGCAGGAAGTTATAGATAACAGTGTGGATGAAGCCTTGGCTGGGCACGCAAGTACCATTGAGGTGTATCTCTATAAAGACGGGTCGCTAAAAGTTGTGGATGATGGCCGTGGAATGCCAGTAGATATTCACCCAGAGAAAGGTAAACCTGGTGTTGAAGTGATCATGACGACGCTGCATGCGGGTGGTAAGTTTTCTAATAAGAACTATCAGTTTTCCGGTGGTTTGCACGGAGTAGGTATCTCCGTTGTAAATGCACTGACAACCATGTTGGAAGTAACCATAAAGCGTAATGGTGAAGTTCACCGAATGGGCTTTAAGAATGGTGAAAAAGCAGCAGATCTGGAAGTTATTGATACCTGTGGTAAGCGCAATACCGGTACTGCTATTCGCTTTATGCCCGATGCGCAATATTTTGATTCTATTAATTTTTCGGCACCGCGTTTAGTGCACTTGCTAAGGGCAAAGGCAGTGCTGTGCCCCGGTCTTGCGATCAAGTTTGTCGATGAGAAGGGCGGCGAGACCCATGAGTGGTGTTATGAAAATGGCCTGCAAGATTATCTAAAGGCGGCAAACAAAGGTTGGACGCTGTTGCCAGAAGAGCCTTTTACGGGATCATTGGTAGGGGAAACGGAGGCCGTTGATTGGGCGGTGCAATGGTTACCCGAAGGTGGCGATTTAGTTACCGAAGGTTATGTAAACCTGATTCCTACCATTCAAGGGGGAACTCACGTTAATGGTCTGCGCACAGGTTTGTTAGAAGCCATGCGAGAGTACTGTGAATTTCGTAACCTATTACCCCGCGGTGTAAAGCTAACCCCTGATGATATTTGGGATCGTTGTAGTTTTGTCTTGTCGGTGAAAATGCAAGATCCGCAATTTTCTGGGCAAACCAAAGAACGTTTATCTTCTCGTCAAACGGCGGCTTTTGTCTCTGGTGTAGTTAAGGATTCATTTAGCCTATGGCTTAATCAGCATACTGATGACGGTGATGCGCTTGCAGAATTCACAATCAATAATGCACAGAAGCGTTTGCGTGCGAGCAAGAAGGTGGTGCGTAAAAAAATCACTTCTGGTCCCGCATTGCCAGGTAAGCTCGCAGACTGCACTAGCCAAGATCCAGAAGCTTCCGAGTTATTCTTAGTGGAAGGGGATTCTGCTGGTGGCTCGGCTAAACAGGCGAGAGATCGAGTGTTTCAAGCCGTTATGCCGTTACGTGGGAAAATACTCAATACCTGGGAAGTCGATTCCAGCGAAATTCTCGCATCACAAGAAGTACATGATATTTCAGTTGCCATTGGCGCGGACCCAGCGTCCGATAACATAGACAATTTGCGTTACCATAAAATTTGTATTCTTGCTGATGCGGATTCTGATGGTTTGCATATCGCCACATTATTATGTGCATTATTCCTGCAACACTTTAAGCCCTTGGTAAAAGCTGGGTACATTTACGTGGCGATGCCTCCACTGTACCGTATTGATATTGCGAAGGATGTTTACTACGCGTTAGATGAAGATGAAAAGCAGGGTATTATCGATCGAATAAAGGCTGAGAAGAAGCGTGGCAACGTATCGATACAGCGCTTTAAAGGGCTCGGAGAGATGAACCCTCTTCAGTTAAGAGAAACTACAATGGCAAAAGATACTCGCCGTTTGGTACAGCTGACCATTGATGGTGGTGATGATACCCATAAAATTATGGATATGTTACTTGCGAAGAAGCGTGCGGGTGATCGTAAGGCATGGTTGGAATCGAAAGGGGATATGGCGCAGACGTAGTTTTCAACGCGTATTAGCGCTTTATTTGGCAGATAACAAACGATATTTACATGAGGAAGGTGACGTTCGATGTGTGGGATTTTAGGTGCAGTGGGGGACTACCCTGTTGATAGTCTTGCTTTTAGGGAAGCTCTCGATCTTCAAATGCATCGTGGCCCAGATGATTATGGAGTGTTTGAATCCGGTAAACTTCGGTTAGGGCATCGACGGTTGAGTATATTGGACTTGTCCCGTAACGGAAGGCAGCCAATGACCACTCAAAATGGAAAATGGATCATTACCTTTAATGGTGAAATCTATAACTATATTGAGTTGAGACAAGACCTAATTCGAAAAGGTATTATCTTCCATACAGATACGGATACAGAAGTAATCCTTCATGGCTTTGATGTAGAGGGGCCAAAGTTTATTGATCGTTGTATAGGGATGTTTTCCTTTGCGATCGTTAACTTGCGTTCGAACCAAATGTTTTTAGTGAGAGATCGTTTAGGTATTAAACCACTACATTACTCGATTGAAAGCAATGGGTTATTATTTTCCTCCGAAATCAAGTCAATCCTTCGGCTGAAAAAGAACAAGCCTAACCTCAATATGACGGCTGTTAACTCTTATTTGGCCTATCGTTACCCAATACTCGGCGATACTTTTTTCGAAGGAATATACAGCGTTAAGCCGGGGCATTACCTGGAACTAAATCTAGGTAATACTTCGGATATCAAGGATGTTTGTTACTGGGATCTTCCTACTGATCGACAGCAGAGCTCGCTGAGTGAAAATGAGTATATCGAGAAGTTAAGAGAGTTAATGGAATCTGCCATAACATTGCGCATGCGATCTGATGTTCCATTTGGCTGTTTTCTTTCTGGGGGCGTTGATTCTAGTATTATCGCAACCTTAATGAGTCAGGTAGAGCCCAATATTAAGACCTATTCGATTGGCTTCAAGGAAGAAGGCTATAACGAATTCGAATATTCTAAGATAGTTGCGGAGAATGCTAAGTGTGATCACCATGAGATCACATTAGATATGGATGGCTACATGGATATGATGACATCGCTTATTGATGTCAAAGATGCACCATTATCAGTACCGAATGAAGTGGCGCTTCATAATATGTCGAAGCGCCTCAAGAAGGATATTACTGTTGTTTTGTCTGGTGAAGGTGCAGATGAAGTGTTTGGAGGCTATGGAAGAATTTTTCGATCCAGTTTTGACTGGGAGCGAAAAAATTATGGGTCGATGAGCGCAGAACAAAACAAGGTTTTCTTGAAAAATTACGAAAAGAAATACGGAGGGCGTGAGTTTAAATCAGAGGTTGATCACTTTCTTCATCTCTATGACTATATTCCACAACACGAAAGAGAAGCTTTGTTTGGTAATAACGAAGTGTTTCAGAACGCAGACAAGCAAACTCATGCTCTTTTCACCAAGATGTTTGATTCCTGGGGTGATTACTCATATCCAGAAAAAATGATGAGAGCTTTTCAAAAAGTTCATATGGTCGGCCTGCTTCAGAGGGTGGATTGTGCGACCATGTCTGTGTCTGTCGAGGCTAGGGTTCCTTTTGTTGATCATCGGTTAGTTGAGTTATCTAACGATATACCTTTAGATCTAAAACTCAAATGGAATGATGATCAAAGTCGTCTCAACGCGATGAGTTTGATGGGGGACCAAATATCCGAAAAATATGATACACCTAAATATATTTTGAAGAAGGCCTATGAAGGTGTTGTTTCTGATCGGGTTTTATACCGTAAAAAGATGGGGTTTCCAGTGCCTCTGGATAAGTGGTTTAGTGATGATTTTGGTGGTGTGGCTCGTGATTTGATATTGTCTAGTAATTCCAAACTGAGAGATATATTCGATATTGAGGAACTCAATAAACGATGTGACCCTGATATACTAAGAAATAATCATTCAGAAGCACTCAAAACTTGGATGCTCACGAATTTAGAGCTATTTCTGAGAAGCTATTTTTAAATCCTAGGAGAGAAAATGAAATTATTAATTTTGGCTGCGGGCACCGGATCGCGGCTATATCCTCTAACGAGAAATACACCTAAGTCATTATTGGATCTTGGTGATGGCGTGAGTTTGTTAGAGCGTCAGATTGAAGCTGCAATCAAGAGCGAATATATTGAAGAAGTTTGTATTGTAACGGGTTATAAGGCAGGTCAGATTGATGAAAAAATTAAGGAGTACTCTGCAAGTATACCTATAAGTACAATATTCAATCCATTTTTTGATGTTTCAAATAATTTAGTATCAATTTGGTGTGCTAGAAGTCTATTTCTGGAAAATGATGTATTGATCACGAATGGTGATAATCTATATAAGGAAGTAGTATTCCCTGAGGTGCGCAAACAGGAAGAAGGTATTTACCTCACAATAAGTCGTAAGAACGAGTATGACGATGATGATATGAAGGTCATACTAACACCTAATATGACCGTTTCCCATGTATCGAAAGATGTGCCGCTAGCTGACGTTTCGGCAGAATCGGTTGGCCTGGTCGGTGTTTATGGCGATCGATATAGGAAGGTGTTTATTTCCAATGTTACTGAAATGATGAAGGATAAGGCGAATCTAAAAGTCTATTGGTTAAGAGCGTTTAATGAACTGGTGGCGAATGGTATAGAAGTAAATACGGTTGAAATTGGTAGTGATGAATGGAGTGAGATGGATTTTCATCCGGATATTAATTCAATCAGAGAGGAAGTGATTCAGAAATTGAATAGGGATTTAGATATCGATAGTATGGGTAGAACGAATAATGGTGGGTGATACCCCCTGTTGTCTTCTATCCCTATTTGGTAGGCATCAATATGCTTGCTTCTAAGAATAGTCTCATACGAATATATCGGCTTGTGGCAAATATCCCGTATGGAGGGGTTGGTGTTCGAAGCGTTGAGAATATTTTAAAGACAAATAGAGGATCCTGTTCTGGAAAACATAAGTTACTAGGGGAAATATATTCGGATATTGGCTACGAAGTTCGCTATTGTATGGGGCGATGCGACCTTCGAAGCATGAACGACTACTTGCCTAAGAGCTTAGAATTAAGTGAAGTGATTTATGATTTTCATAACTTCTTGGAAGTACGAATTGAGGGTGAATGGCGAATCGTCGACGCTACATTTGGATGTGAAGAAGGTAAGAAAGGGCTGCCAACAAATGTAGAATGGAGTGGAGAAAGTGATTGTAATTTGTCATTTTCAATTCAAGACGAATATTGGATCGTAGAAGATATTTTTGAAAGCAAAGGTGCGGAAATAGCTGGACTGTCAGATGCAATGCAAGATAAGAGAAGTCGCTACTTTCAGCATTTTTATGAGTATTTGCAAAGTTAATCGTTGTAATGGCTCAGATCTGTCTTTCCATGCAAACTGAATGCTGTGGCCCAAACGATAGAACTCCAATGTTTTAAGTTTCTGACAAGAGACGTTGCGAGAACCAGAAATTACCTAAATGAAATGTGCCTAGTGGTTTTATTTATCTAGATCGGCCCCCTCAAAAAATTCACCGGCGATGTTTTCTACATGCGAATGTTAGGTTTGGAAATAATCTGATGAAACAGCCAATGGATAGCTTCATCCATATCAATATCCGTACGCAATAGACGTCCTGCATCAGAATCAATCATGAATCTTGACAGCATAATGGTTGCAATTTCCGATAGATTTTTCTTTGCAAGTTCCGAAAATATCTCAACGTTTTGAGCGTCCATTATGATTCGATATCGATCTTCTGTACGCATGGCGTGAATAACCTGATAGAGGTTATCTGTAATCGACATCGGAGTAGTTACTTTAGTGCTAGCGGTATCCTCGATGATGTTTTCAGTTATTTCAACCATTAGGGTTTTCATCACAGCTATGATTAACTCCTGCTTACTATCAAAATAACGATAAATTGTTGTGCGATTCCTTTCCACACGTTTGGCTAATTGATCAAAACGAAACTTATCAAAACCTTGTTCAGCCATTAATTCAATGGCTTCATCCACCATGTGCTGCTTGATCTCGTCGTATTCTGGATTCTCAGGCTTTGCCTTTCTTATGTCGAATCTGCTTTTCGTGAATGCCATCTTTCATCACAATGGAAGCATATTTATGTCGGTTTTTATGGCTAGTATGTGATTCTGACTGGGGGCTTGAGGAGAGCTAAATGGCAAAAATTTACGGTGTGCTAATTATCTTAACCCTATTGTTGGCTGTGATTATCGTCGGGTTATGGGCGCTGCTTACGCAACCAGTTTATACATTGGGATCACCCTCAGAAACAGTATCGATTGATGGTACGCGGCTAAAATACCATGTTGTACAACTTTCCACTGTGTTGCCACCAAGAAATGATGATGTAGATAACCTCAATGTCGCTGCATCTTATATCTATGAAGAATTCTCGAAATCGAATTCAAATACAGAGTATCAAGGCTATGATGTGTGGGGTGTAGAGTACAAGAATGTAGTGTCCCGTTTCGGACCAACGTCAGATGAAATGATTGTTATTGGGGCACATTATGACAGTGCAGATGGATTGCCTGGGGCTGATGATAACGCAAGTGGTGTTGCGGGCTTGCTAGAGCTGTCTCGGTTGCTAAAGGATGCTGATTTAGATATAGCGGTGCAGCTAGTTGCTTTTTCGCTAGAGGAACCGCCGTACTTTCGGTCTGGCGATATGGGTAGTTTTCACTATGCCAAATCACTGCATGATTCTAATGCCAATATTGTGCTTATGATTAATTTGGAGATGATAGGGTATTTCACGGATGCTGAACATAGTCAGAAGTATCCCATGCCCTGGTTATCGGGCATATACCCAGAAGTTGGGGATTTTATTGCCTTGGTTGGAGCATATAGCGAGATTCCCGAGCTAAGAAAGCTTAAGAGATGCATGAGCAGATTCTCGGGGCTCCCTGTAGTTTCTATTAATGCACCACCATTTTTTCCTGGAATGACGTTGTCGGATCATTTGAATTTTTGGTGGTTTGGGTATTCTGCGCTAATGATTACAGATACGGCGTTCTATAGAAATAAGGCGTACCATACGAAGGCCGATTTACCCGAAACGCTGAATTACAAAAAGATGGCTTTTGTGGTTCAGGGTGTATATGACTACCTTGTTACATATAAACGATAACTTAATTAACGCCACGTTTTCGAAACGCTGTGGGGGGGAAGCCAGAGAGATGCTTATAGGCGTAGGAAAAGCTATTTTGATCAGAGTAGCCTAAAAGTTCAGCGATCTTTCCAATGCTGTGGTTAGTCGTGGATAGGTATCGATTGGCGAGTTCTAAACGTACATTATCTAGTATGACTTTATAGGATGTACCGCTATCCTGTAAGCGTCGTCGGAGGGTTCGAGGAGAAGTATTCATTTGTTGGGCAATCTCTTGAAGCTGTGGGAAATTCCCTCGAGATAAAAAAATTGCTTCATGGACTTGTTGTGGAATACCTTTTGGCTCGTGGATTTTTTCAATAAGTGCATCACATTCTTTTTCGAATTTTTCCGCTATTGCTGGGTTGGCCATTGTTTGGGGTTTGTTGGCTAACTGTTTTGGGATTCTCACTGTGTTGGTTGGAGCATCAAAGGCTACGGTCGAAGAAAACACCTCATTGTATAGGGCAGCATATTTTGGCGGGCTGTAGCAACATTCAATTTCAACAGAAGTGATATTTTCATTAAGCAGGAACTTTAGAATTTCACAAAATAGGCTCATCACGGTTTCAATAAGTGTCTGGTATAGGCCACCTGAGAAGTAGGCTGTATCAAAATGAATGCTATTAAAGTGTTGGCCTTCTTCCATAGTGAGATCGACGATCTGATTCGCGAGCTGGGAAAATTTGAGCCCTACGTGTAACGCATCCCAAACGGACGGGAAGCTCAATGCTGAATAGGCAAATGTCCCGTGGTCGCTGAATTGAATTGCATTTCCAAGGTATAGCCCAATAGCGGGATCATCGGTTGTGTCGATGGCCGCCTTAAGTAACGCCTCATACTGCTCTATGGATATAAAATTAAAGAAGTTATCGTTTTGATTATGGTGTAATCCTGCCTTGCTCAACAAGGCATGCCTATTGCCGCCTCGACTCTCTACAAGGTCAGCCATAATTGGTACATAACTCGAGGAGATTGCTTTGTTCTTTGCAAATAGCGGATTCATAGGGGTTATTTGGGGTGGCCTAAATTCCAAGAAACTTGGCCAATCTTAGGATACATTCCCACAATATCGCAAGTTATATTATTGGCTTAATTGATACCGAGTAGCCAATGTTAATGGGGAAAGCCATGAGTAACACAGCAAATGCATTGTTTAGAACGAGATATTCCGAACCGCCTATGGTGAGTAGGCGACTTCCTGTTGCTGGCCATGCGTTGGAGTTTCTGCTGGATCCGCACAAGATTATTCGTCGGGGGTATGAAGAGCATGGTCTGATATTCAGCATCGATCTTGGAATTAGAAAAGCGGTGGTGATGTTGGGGCCGGAGTATCATGAGTTTTTTTTCAAGGAGACAGATGGTGTGTTTTCAATGAGGAAAGGTTATGAAACCTACCAGAAGATGTTTGATAAGCAGATGCTTATGTTTACGCATTCCACCGAGTATAAGGAGCAAATGGGCGTGATCATGCCGTTACTCAAGCATAATGATCGCTTTCTACCGTTAATGTTGGAAGAAACGAATAATTTTATGGATACTCTTTTGGGGGAAAGTGGCAGCCAAAATATAACCGATGCGTTTGGTCCGGTTGTGATGCATATAGGGGCTCGCGCCTTTTTTGGTGAAAACTTTAGGAATAAATTAGGTGACGAGTATTTTAACTTATACCGCGATTTCTCACGCGGCGCCGATGTGGTTCTTCCATCTTGGTTGCCATTGCCAAAGTTCAAACGTAGTCAAAAAGCCAAGCGACATTTGGAAAGCATGTTTGTCGAACTAATTGAGGAAAGGCGTAGAAACCCTTTGGAGCCTGGAGACCTGTTGCAAGACTTAGTAGAGGCTACTTATTCTAACGGCAAGCCGTTGGCAGATGAGGTGCTTGTTAGCATGATGTTATTTATCCCTTGGGCGGCCCATGAAACTACCGTCGGGGCAGCGGGATGGACGTTAATTGATTTATTGCAAAACCCCGAGTATTTGGAAAAAGTTAAAAAAGAGCTGACAGCTGTGTTGGGTGAAGGACAAGACTATACAGCTGGAAAATTGAAAAAGTTACACTGCCTGGATTGGGCAATCTTAGAGTCGGAGCGAATGCATCCAGTAGCACACTTGATAATGCGCGGTGTAAGAGAAGATATCGAATTCGATAAATATCAGATAAAGCAAGGCAGTATGTTATTCGTCGCACCAGAAACAGCCCATAATATACCTGAGGTTTTTAAACATCCTGAGAAATATGATCCGGAACGATTTTCACCTGAACGAAAAGAAGGGTCCAGAAAATTTAGTCTAATTGGGTTTGGGGGAGGAGCGCACCGCTGTGCTGGCGTTAACTTCGCGAAGCTAGAGCAAAAGATTTTGGTGGCAAAATTACTTCAAAATTACGATATCAAACTGCTGACAAAAAATCCGAAGCCTCAGCCTGGCATTGATACCGCATGGCCTGCAACGCCAACACTGATTCAATATAAAAGGCGTAGAAAGTAATGGAGCGCGTTATGAGAACAGTCCTAGTGACGGGTGGTTTAGGCAATATAGGGACAAAAATTGTGGATGAGCTTTATTCGCGTGGCTATCGAGTGCGATGTCTGGACCTTAAAAACAAGATGAATACTAAAATTGCCAAGCGTTATTACGGTAAGATCGAGATGGTATGGTGCGATATTACTGATAGTGATGGGGTCTTACATGCAATAAAGGGTGTTAATGCAGTAATACATACTGCCGCCATACTTCCTCCGTTCTCTGAAAATCAACCCGCCTTGTCTAGAAAAGTGAATGTGGACGGCACGTGTAACATAATACGGGCGCTTGAACGGATAAACCCCCGCGCCCACTTAGTCTTTTCTTCTTCGGTAAGTGTTCATGGAAATCATCTGCCCAACCAGGAACCCGGAAGAACCGCGAGTGACCCGTATAATCCGGTGGATGCATACAGTGAGCAGAAAATTGAATGTGAGCAGATGCTAGAGGAGAGTACTATTGACTGGAGCATTCTTCGGGTCAGTGCTTGCGTTGATGAAAAAGCGAGAATGTTATCGCTGGCGAATATTAAAGGTAGCCTGGTCACTTTTTTTAGCGTCCATTCAATGTGCCGTATCGAATACGTCCATCCTGCCGATGTGGCGACGGCCATGGTAAATGCTGTTGGCAACCATGAAGCAAAGGGGAAACGCTTTCTGCTGGGAGGAGGACAGAGCTGTCGAAGCTACTGGCGGGAGATGAATTCCATTCGACTTGAAATGCTTGGTTTAGGCAAGCCTCCGCTTGAGTGTTTTGGTGACAATGGATTTTATACCGAATGGCTGGACACCGATGAGTCCCAGCGGATTCTTAATTACCAGAATCATAACTTGGATGATTATCGGCAGGAATTGAGGGTAATGTTGAAATGGCCAAGATGGGTTTTGGCGTTCGTGCCGTCCTCAATAAAAGAGAGGGCCTGGAAGTGGGTTCCTCGCTGGTTGGGGAATGGATAGAGGTAGCAGAATATTATTTAGCGACCTCTATCCACTCCCCAACGCGAACATGATGGTAAGCATTTCCGAATTGCTGGCTAAAACGTGCAATAACTTCATCGCTGGTATCGTGCCCTCCTAATGCCATGACGCCTAACCCTGATGCGTGCAACATGTGCAGTTCATTTTCCATGGTCGAGAAGGTCATAGGATTATGGGGGCCGTCGCCAGAGGCGAGGTATTTTTGTAGGTTGACGCCAAGTAACGTGATGCGCCCCTCGGGTACAGGGTAATGAAGATCGCCCACTAGCCCGTAAATGTTGTTATCAAATACCTGCTGCGTGCGGGTTAAAATTTTAGGCACAGTTTGGTGCCCACAACCGACAATCAACACAAGACCTTTGTTGGTGACATTGATTACGAGTGCTTGTTCTTCTATTCGGCCCAACAATAATTGTCTGGATATGGCTCCTAGGCTGGCAACACCGGGTGCAATGACGGTTGCTTCAGGAATAACCCGTACTTCTTGGTTTGGGTAAGTAGTGTTGGTTGGCGCGTAAATCGCTTTACCACCGAGATCGATTTGTTCTTGGCCGAGTGAGAATGTATTGTCGCTTACCCACTGTTGACCACCATTATGATCCAGGTGTGCATGGCTCAAGAAAATGGTATCGATACTTTCCAGCGTTATCCCTAATTGTTGCATGTTGTGCTCTAACGGGGAGGGCGATTCTTGGTGTTTGTTAAATCCTACGTCAAACAAGATGGTGTTATTGTCAGTCTTGATTAAATACGACACTCCGGCCTCACCTTTTAACCTGTCGTTACTCGTGTGCCAGTTGACCAACGGGAGTATAGATAACGATTGAGTTGAACCGAAATCTTCGAGTCGTTGAGGCTGGTTTGCTTCCCACTCTTTTTCAATGGCGGCGGTACCCTGGACGAAGGTAATTGCTCGGTAACCTATTAAGAGTGACACACCAATAAAAAATAGCAGTGTAATTCGTGTGACGGCGTATTGTATCCCGTTCATAGTGTTAATCCCGTTAGTCAAAATAGACCTGTAGATCGCTGGGAATTTTCATAGGCTTAATAGGGTTGATCCGTGCTCTGCCGGTATTTCCTAATGGTACAACGCCTACCAATGACCCTACGCTCATAATGATTCTTACGATCTGGCCCAATGCCTCTCGTAGGTCACGGGTTTTTAGGGCCACTTTATACATCCAGTAGTGGTTGCGAACATGGGTAATATAGTGCCGTTGTCCAAGGATGTGTGCACGCTCTAAATGCGCAAAGCTCTGAGAATAATTGGTTGCCTCATACATGTCACGGGCAAGGGTCATTTCATGTTCAAAGGCCTGTCGTAGTGTTGATTTCATGGTGTGCTACTCCGAGAGTGTGGTATCGCCATTGATGTGATTGCGTCTATGGTTATTATCTTATCGATCTGTGGCGTTCGACACTTGAATAAACCTGCTATCTTGATGGGAATAGTGCGAGGGAATCTCTAGCAGACATACCAAAGAGGCGACGAAAGGTACGGCTTAGGTGGGCACCATCAGAGAACCCTGCTGAATGCGCTGCATTCGTAATTGAGGAGCCCTTAATAATGGCGTTAATTGCGCAGATCATTCGGTGCCACAGTAGAAAGGGACGCCAGGCAATACCCATCTGCTCTCTAAACAGATGAAGAAAACGGCTTTCTGATAGAAAAAGGCTTGCAGCGACGTCCGTTGCTCTCCAACTGGCTGGTTTCAGGCAACCATCCGGTAGGCAATCATGAAGGTTGCTTAACAGCTGTTGAATACGCTGGTCCGATATTTCGCTGTTGGTACTGGCGAATGCCAGCGTAATGCCAAGGGCGTCGCACAGAGGGGCCAGGTGTTGATTAGGGTCATCGCTGGCTGTGGGTCTCTCGTGGTGTAAAGGTGCAATAGGCTCAATGGATACGGCAGGGCGGTCTGCTAATCGCTCTAATAACTGCTGCCCTAAATCACTTTTGGGCTCAACTAAAAGTACCCAACCAGCGTCTAACTGTAGCTGATGTTTGACTTGGGAATTGATAATCAGTGGGCCTGATATCACCTGGTCTTCAAATGTGCAGTGTACGTTGGCGGTTGGCCATATAATCTGAAGTGCGTGGTGTTTATGGGTTGCCGCATCTAGAGATGAGCCGTAAAGGATGAGGATTCCCGGTTTTAGCCAAACGGTGGGTGTCATTACTGGTTGATTCTCATGCGTGTTGGGTTGATTTCAAGCGATCCGTAGCGTGAATTAATTTAACTAATACATATGGACGATGTTGGATTATGCTAGGCACTTACAATCATAATAACAATCAGAAAAGAGGGAGTATAATGAATACAGGTATAGCATCACTTGAAACACTTCAGCAAGCTCCGATGCGAATCGGGCAGTGGACTGTGGTGGCAATCTGCATAGGAATACTGGCGCTGGATGGTTACGATGTACTTTCCATTGCCTTTGCGGCTCCCGGTATTACCGCAGAATGGGGGCTCTCCAAGGCTACCCTCGGGATAGTACTTTCATTAGAGCTGGTTGGAATGGCACTGGGCTCTATCTTTATGGGGGCGTTAACCGATAGCCGAGGTCGTAGGCCAACGATGCTGCTTGGTTTAATGATACTTACCGCTGGAATGGCGGTGGCGGGATTGGCGCCCAATGTCTATGTGTTAGGGGCTGCGCGTATCTTCACCGGTATCGGCATTGGCGGGCTGCTAGCCGCGGCGACGGCAACTTCATCAGATTATTGTAATGAAAAGAACCGATCCCTCGCGGTGGTGCTTGTTGCAGGTGGTTTTGCGTTTGGTGTTTACCTGGGAGCTACCTTTTTAGCGCCACTACTAAAACAATTTGATTGGCGTATTACCTTTTATTTGGGCGCATTTCTAAGTTTTATCTTTATCCCTTTTGTGTATTTTTTCGTGCCAGAAACCATTAGCTTTTTAGAACGCAAACGCCCGGATAACGCGTTGGAGCGAATACAAAAAATTATGCATCGCTTAGGGCATCCGGTACCCGAAGCGCTATCTCCGCGAGAAAGTTTGCAAGCTGAGCCAGTAGGGGTTGCCAGCTTGTTTAAAGAAGGATTGGGACCGGTCACTATTATTCTTATTCTGGCTTATTTTGGCAATGTTGGGACGTATTACTACTTTGTAAAGTGGATTCCCACCGTGGTCGCCGACTTTGGTTATTCAGCATCAGAAGCTACCAAAGTACTGGGGGTCATTAGCCTAGGTGGTGTGATAGGGTCAATTGGTATGGGGATAGTGACGCGCTTTATTGCTATCCGAGCAATGATGATTGTTTGCCTCATATGTGCCGCAATTGGCGTTGCGCTATTTCCTTATGCCACAGAATCTTTAGAGAGTATGAAGCAAATTGGATTTGTGACCGGTGTTTTTATCTTTGCCGCGATATCCGGTTTTTTTGCGTTATTTGCTTCATCCTTTCCATCTTCGCTATTGGGCTCTGGCTCTGGGTTAGTACTTGGTCTTGGGCGCGGTGGAGCGGTACTTGGTCCAATGATTCCTGGTTTTCTATTTGCGGCGGGGTTCGCCTTAAATAGTGTCGCGCCTATCATGGCGGCAGGTTCATTTATTGCCGGCGTGATACTGATTTTTTTACGTCAAGATAAAGGTAAAAAGACAGCCTGATTAGTGGTGTATTAATCCCTGCTATCTTGGTGCCATATTTGGCGATAGCAGGGTTTTCTGGGGCCTCTACATAACGTTACTGTCTGAAAATGTACGTTAAATTCTTAAAATTGTAAGATGTCGCAATAGAGTTAGGCAGCTTATGAAAAGGATGTACAGTGAGTAATACAATAGAGGCGCTTAAGCAAGGCAAAAATATCCGTGTAATGGGGTTTGATGATGCACCTTTTTCAAAGGAGCGAAATTCTATTGTCAATATTTCGGGTATCGTTTGCTCCCTGACGCGCTTCGAAGGCATGGTGTGGGGGGAGGTGAAAAAGGATGGGGATGACGCCACCTCCCAGCTTATTGATCTCATTACAAAGAGTAAATTCTATCCACAATTACATGCAATTCTATTGGATGGTATTGCCTTTGGTGGTTTCAATATTATTGATCTGCAAGCATTATCAACTGAGACACAATTACCCTGTATAGCCGTTATGAGGAAGTGTCCAAATTTGGCTGCTATTGATAAAGCACTGACGAATTTTACTGACTATGAAAGAAGATCAATACTTCTAAAGAATGCTGGAACGATACAGCAGCAGGGTGGTTTTATCTTCCAGCATGCGGGCATAGATAGGGATAACGCCGCGTGCTTATTGGGGCGGGTCACCGACACAGGAAAGGTTCCAGAGCCGCTGCGGTTGGCACACTTTATTGGAGCAGCGGTGAAAACCGGGGAAAGTAGTAATCGCGCTTAGATAGTCTTTTTGAGCCACCGATCTTAGGTGAATATGTATATGAATGGATTCTATATATACGGTCTTTAATTCAACCAAAATAGATTGTAGAGTAAATAATAGGTGAATCATTAGGGCTGGAATGACCTTTTCCAGCCTATTCTAATCAGTCTTGGTGGATATAATGCCTAGTCACTTATTGTTGTCAAAAAACACCCCAAAAGAGTGGGTCTTTTGGTTGATTTATTGGCTAAAGAAACAGTTTTTTCCATTAGTCTGGAACCCAAGAAATATTCTCTTTTCCTAATTCATTGTGGTTGCCTTTATGTTGGGCCTATTGTTCTGCTTTCCTCTTCCCGTTTGTAAGCCATAGATAAACTAAATAAAAACACCGCTTGACACATAGTGGCTAACTACCACTATAATAGTGGCATAGTAACACTAATGGCGCTGGGTAGATTTAGGAAAATGAAACAGTTGGTAGAGAAAATACAGGATAAGGCGACGCTGCTTGATTATTTGAATCATGGCAAGCGGGCAAAATATCTGTATTTTTGGGGACATCAGAAAAATATGAATGGCCTTGTGGAAAAATCGTGTTTTAGCCAGTGGTATAGCACCTCTTTCATTATTGATGGTGAAACCTATCGAACTGCAGAACACTATATGATGGCAGAGAAAGCGAAACTATTTGGTGATAATAAAGCAAGGGAAGCGATTGTAAGTTGCAGGACCCCTGGCGAAGCAAAGAAGATTGGTCGGAATGTAAAAGGATTCAATGACAACCTATGGAAGGAACATCGCTCCGATATTGTTGTAACGGCAAACGAGGCCAAGTTCTCACAAAATGAATCGCTAGAAGAGTACCTGCTTTCAACTGGAAAACGGGTGCTAGTTGAGGCGAGTCCAGTGGACAAAATCTGGGGCGTAGGTCTAGCGGAGGATAACCCATTAATTGAGTCACCCTATAAATGGCGAGGGCTGAATTTGTTAGGATTTGCCTTAATGAACGTTAGGACTCGATTACAAAACAGTGTTTTAGAAAAATAGGAGCAAGGATTAAATGGACTTGCTCAAGGATAAAGAGCGAAAGAAGTGACTATTCATTATATTAAGGGTGACGCAACATCACCACAAGCAAAGGGCACCAAGGTCATCTGTCATGTTTGCAATGATCTTGGCGGTTGGGGTAAAGGTTTTGTTTTGGCGATATCAAAACGTTGGCCGGAGCCTGAAAAAGAGTATCGTTTATGGCATAGGGGAAGATCAAAGAACGATTTTCAACTAGGAAAAACTAAGTTGGTACAGGTCGAAAAGTACGTACTTGTCGCCAATATGATTGCCCAGCGAGGAATGAAAACGGGAAGTAATGGGCCACCAATCCGCTATGAAGCGGTGGAGCGTTGCTTAGACAGTCTTGCAATTAGTGTTTTGGAGCTGGGTGCCTCTGTGCATATGCCAAGAATAGGCTGTGGTCTAGCTGGCGGCAAATGGGAAAAAATAGAGGAAATTATTAAACGTACTCTGCTTTCCAAAGACATTGATGTATACGTATACGACTATTAAGAATGAAGGCAATGGAAAAGCAACTAAAAAGTATATCAAAGTACTTAAGTTATATACTTCGTCATAATCCAGGAGCTATTGGTCTAGCATTGGATGATGCTGGCTGGGCAGTGCTTGATGAGCTAATAGAGAAGGCAAATACAACGGTAAAGCGATTAGATGACGAACTCATCAGGCTAATTGTAGAAACTAACGATAAACAGCGTTTCTCCATCAGCGAATGCGGTTTAATGATTAGGGCAAATCAAGGGCACTCGATTGAAATAGAGCTTGGCCTATTATCAATAGTGCCTCCGAAGGTACTATTGCATGGGACGGCAGAAAAGTTTATTGCATCCATAAACCGAGATGGGCTTAGAAAACGAAACCGTCACCATGTGCACTTAACTGAAAATGCAAGTACTGCAAAAGTAGTGGGTGGCCGATATGGAAAGCCAGTACTGTTATCAATTGATGCAGAGGCTATGCAGCGTGATGGTTTTGAATTCTATCAATCAGCTAACGGAGTCTGGTTGGTTGATGAAGTGCCATCGCAATATATATCCACAGATTACGTATAAGATAGAGAAAGGCATGAATAACATATCCATTATTCAGGGAGATATCACGAAGGCGAAAGTTGATGTTATTGTCAATGCTGCCAATCCCCGTATGTTGGGCGGTGGTGGTGTTGACGGAGCTATTCATCGGGCTGCCGGTCCGGGTCTCCTAGAGGCGTGTAGAAAAGTTAAAGCGGTTAATGGTATTCGATGTCCATTTGGACAAGCGCGACTGACAGAAGCAGCTGACCTATTTGCGAACTATGTCATACATGCGGTGGGTCCTCGATACAAAATAGATCGTAATCCTGCAGCAATTTTGGCGAACGCCTATCGCGAGTGCTTAGATCTCGCTTGTGAGCATGGCCTAACATCTATCGCGTTCCCCGCAATTTCTTGTGGAGCCTATGGATACCCGTTAGATGAGGCAGCTTACATCGCTATCTCTACATGCAGCAAAGAGAAATATGCCAGTCTTGATATCTCCTTTTATCTTTATGATAAGCGAGCGATGTCGGCTTGGAAGACACAGATGGAAATGGGGTCATAATTCAGATGAGTAATAGCAGAACGATAACAATGTACAGGCCGTGTAATCAAGCAGAGCTGAATTCGGTAGGGGCTTCAGCAGTGCATAATACTGGAACAATGTATTCTACCAAGCAGTAATTGACTGATCGGTGTAAAACTGATTACACTATTACTATGAGTAGACCTAAGCAGTTTAATGAAGAAGAAGTATTGCACTTGGCAGGAGATATCTTCTGGAGCCAGGGTTATGCCAATACGTCGCTTTCTCAGTTAGAAAAACACTTAAAGATCGGGCGTAAAAGTCTCTATGATACTTTTGGTGATAAGGAGCAGCTATTTTTACGGGTATTAGATAATTACCTAACCATACCTTATCCGATTGCATCTGAATTGGCTTCTTGGCCTGAGATCGAGGCAATGTTTCACGGTGGACCGCCTTATGATAGTAAATATCGGGCCTGTTTGTTCGTGAATACCATCCAAGAATTTGGCCTTGAGTTGGAAGGCGAAGTGAAAAATCGTATCAAGAAACACTTACAACGCTTGGACCGTTGCTTTTCCCGGTCACTGACGAACGCAATAGAGAGCAACGAAATTGTCGAGGTAGATGTTGCTTTGATGGCTAAGTATTTAACCGCCAGCTTACAGTCCTTATCCATTATGTCTAAAGGAGGCACTCACCAAAAAGATTTGCACGCCATTGCTGACACAGCGCTAAGTGTTATTGAGACGGTATAGAATAAAAAATTTCGGTAGTTTTACACCGATCAGTTTAATAAAAGAGGTAATATCGATGATTAACAGAAAAGATTCAAGTAAATCACTGGTTATTTGCTTATTGATGTTTTGTATTGTGGGTTGTGGCAGCTTGCCTGTGTATATGCTCTCACTGCAGGCGGAAAGCTATTTTGCATCGCCTGAAACTGAAGGCAGTAAATGGGAATCCCTAGGAAATAACCTGTATTCCTACCAGCATTGGATCGACCGGTCACTGATCATCGATACGCCTGAAGGGATTGTTGTCATTGAGTCGTTTAACGAAGAAATGGCGGGTGAATTAAAGAAAATATTGGATGAAAAGTTTCCAGGCAAGCCTGTTAAGCTCCTGATTTATTCTCATCAGCACCTAGACCATACGAGAGGTGGGCACGTGCTTGACCCCAAAGAAGTAATTGCCCATGAAAATACTCGTTGGCATTTTGATCGTTATTCGGATGAGGAGGTATTAAAACCTACGCGCTATATCGATGGCAATCTCACCATGAAACTGGGAGCACACTCAGTAGAGTTTATTGATTTTGAGCACGGTCATGCTGAGCATTTATATGGCTTTTATATTGCAGAAGAAAAATTGCTATATGGCCCTGATCTAGCATTTTGCGACGCACTTTTTCCATTTGGATTTCCAGATTTTAATCATTATGGACATGTGGAAGCGTTAGATAAAGCTGCAAATTTGGATTTTGATCGGTTTATATCGAGCCATTTTAATAACGGAGATAAGTCCTGTGTGACTGGGACAAGAGACTTCTTTAACGATACCAGGGAAGCCGTTCTGAAAGGGTTTGATGAGCATGGTTTGCCCAGTGAAAAAGATACTGCGAAATGGTTTCGATCAATAATTGGCGATACTAAGGAGGCCTTAGATGATAAGTATGGCGATTGGCATGGATATGACGAGATGAGCCTGCCCTTTATATTGCGTCAAGCGTCGGGGTCGTACCTTGGATTCTAGAGCCCATATCCTTTAGTCCGTTGAGTGGAAGTCTGAGAAGGTGACTTATGAAAGATATTGATATTATTAGGATTCCCATATTACCTATGGGAATGGTAAACGCGTATCTAGTGGCAAGTACTAATGGGTATATATTGGTTGATGCTGGTATTCCCAATTCGGAAAATAAAATTGGTAAAGCGCTTAAACGGCATGGGCTTACATTTAGAGATATTAAGCTCATTGTTATCACCCATGCCCATGCGGACCATGCAGGTAGCGCGTACAAAATTCAGAAATACTCTCGGGCACCAATCGTTGCACATGAAGCTGATCTCCCTTATTACCTTCGAGAAAAAGCTATGACCTATTGCACAACGGGTTGGTTTGGTCGGTTTTTTATCAAAACAGGCATTCCATTAGTGGAGTATGAAAAATTCATACCTGATATTCTACTAAAGGGCACCGATTCTCTCGATCTTGCGCCATTCGGAGTGAATGGCGCAGTATTTTCGACGCCAGGCCATACACAAGGCTCAATTTCGATCATGCTTAGCAACAAGAAAGCGTTGGTTGGTGACTTAGTATCTTCAGGAATTTTACTTGGTGGAATTATAAGAAACGGCACAGCGATGCCACCGCCATTTGAGGACAGCTCTGTCGAGATAGCAAAAGAATTGTCTAGTTTGCTGGTTCAAGGTGTAGAAACCTTCTATATGGGGCATGGAGGCCCACTAGCGGCTGATGAAGTCAGGCGTTACTCTAATCGAATATTACACGGGCAAAAAAATTAGCGGAGAGAATGTTCTGCGCGGAATCGAACCATAACTGGTTTTATGGCGGCGAATAAAAGTTACTTTCTCTGAATATCAAACCAAAAGCATAATAGGTTTTGGATCTCGTTGTTTTTAATCGGCAATAAGGAATCTTTATGAGTCAAATATACACACCATCAACTTCTCATGGACCTATTAAAGAGGTATTCCCAGATGTATTTTATGTGCAGGGAACCGTAAAGATGGGACCCGGAGTGCGAATCACTCGAAGCATGGTAATAATCAGGGAAAATGGGGGATTATCACTGATCAATGCGATACGTCTAGGATCAGAAGATGAAGCTAAACTCGAAAAGCTTGGGCAAGTGAAACATCTGTTGAAAATAGGCTCCCACGGTATGGACAACCCCTATTATATTGATAAATACCAACCAAAAATATGGTCGAGAAAGGAAGCGGGATTAGGCTATGAACCTGATGTCATGATAGAAGAGAATGTCGAGCTACCTTTTAGTAATGCGATGGTTTTCAAATTTAAGAATGCGAAATCCCCAGAGTTCCCAATTCTATTACGACGAGAGGGCGGAATCTTAATTACGTGTGATAGCGTGCAAAACTGGGGGAAAAAAGACCTCAAGATCGGTTCATTCATAGGAGGTCTAGTCACACGAGCATTGGGGTTTATTGGCCCGGCCAAAATAGGACCAATATGGTTAAAGACCGTAACACCTGAATCAGGGCCGAATCTATCTTTGGATTTTGAAAGACTGCTAGGGTTGGATTTTAAGCACCTATTGAGCGGTCACGGTAGTCCTTTGTTTGATGACGCAAAAAATACGTTAGAGAAACAGGTCAAAAAGGTTAAATTTTAGAGATGCTTTTATCAATTTTTGTTTCGTACGTTGTGTTTATGATTTTTGTGTGGCCAGGTTATTAGGATAAAGGAATTGCGAAAAACAGATATTGTTTTCTGTATGATGTGCGTCAAAAATCAGTTTTTTAGCGTCAGAAATGATAAAATTGTAACCTCAAATTAGGTGTGTAACTACATTTATGAGGCGCAATTAATGCTCGATGAATACGATGCTAGTCAGATCGTTGTGTTAAAAGGTTTAGACCCAGTGAAAAAACGGCCAGGTATGTATGTGGGTGATACAGATGATGGAACTGGCCTTTTTGTTATGCTAATGGAGATAGTGAGTAATAGCATAGATCAGTTCCTTGCAGGTAAGGCTTCCTTGGTATCCATTACTCTATTTGATAATGGTGATGTGGAAGTAGTCGACGATGGCGAAGGAATTCCTATATATGAATTTCACGGAAAGTCTGTCTTAGAAATCATCATGACCACCCTGCATGCTGGAGCGACGTGGGATAATCATAGGCCTCACACACATGTGGGAACGTTAATTGGTATTGGGTTGGCCCCTGTTAATGCGCTGTGTGATTATGTTGACGTTGATAGTTTCAAAGATGGTACTCAATGGCGGATGAGGTTTGAAAATGGATACGCTAGCGACCTCATCGATAAAGGTACGACGGAAAAAACAGGCACTAGAATATTGTTTCATCCAAGTGCGAAGTACTTTTCTTCACTGGTTTTTGATAAGCAAGCGATATCATCGCGTTTTGAGGAATTATCATTTCTTTGTAGAGGACTAACGCTTCAGCTAAAAAGTAGCCAGGAAGATATAGAAAAATTCTACTCTCCTAACGGAATCGTTGGTTATTTAGAGAAAATAATGTCATTCGAAAACAGGGCATATAGAGACAAGGTTCCTCCTCCTGTATTGCATTTTGATACGATAGAAAAAAATACGAAAGTCGAACTCGCGCTATGCTGGTCCGGTGGGCCCGGCCATCAGCGTAGTTTTGCCAATCATCTTTGCACTAACGATGGTGGTGTTCATGTCGATGCTGTGACTCTAGGATTAACCAAAGCAGTATCAATACAAACGTCTGCAACGCTAGATGTTGAGGCGTGGTCAAAGCGACTCACGAAGGGATTGTATCTAATAGTGCATGTAAACGTAGGGGATCCTCAATTTTCTTCCCCGACGAAAGATCGACTCATTAATGGCGAAGTTTTTAATGCAGTGATAGAGGTGACCTTTCAACAGGCTAAGGGCTACTTCAAAAAGAACGGGGAGTTACTACATTTATTACAGAGTCAAGATTAATGGATCTACTTGATGATACCAATCACTATATAATGGTGGTTGAGGATCTACTGTCTCAAAAGGAATGTGATTCGATTATACACTTTATCGATAGCAATAATCCTACCGCTGCTCCCGTGATTACACTACGTGGAGAAGCCTATAAGCCGGATATTCGCAACAATCAAAGAGTTATGAAGACAGATTTTGAATTAGCTGATTACCTTTTTCAGAGAGTTAGACACAGAATCCCTACATCTATCTTTGATTATGAGGTTGTTGGACTTAATGAACTCTTTAGATGTTATCGATATAAGAAGGGGATGCAGTTTAAGCCGCGCTCTGACAGTAGCTATGAGCGAAATAAAGATGAGCGTAGTTTTTATACGTTTCTCATTTATCTAAATGAAGTCGAAGAAGGTGGTGAAACCGGTTTTTTGGTTGAGCCAGAATTATCGTTTTCGCCAAAAATGGGTAGAGGTATTCTCTTTCAGCACCCTCTAGAACATGAAGGCTGTGAAGTGATCAAAGGTACCAAATATGTGATACGAACTGATGTGATGTATAGACGAACGATGCCAAAATAGAAAATGCATCTCTTCTGTCTGCATCAATAACCTCTCACGAAGCAATTATTTATCATTATTTGATGCCTTATCAAAAATGATCTCATGTAGAAGGTTTGCTCGAAAGCCGATAGCCTTTGGAATAAGTCATCATTAACAAGTAAGAGGCCTGTCCATAGTATGTTGTATTGGGTTTTCGGGTGCCTATATAGTTAGAGATCGGCTAAGATGCGGGACGATAAGAGTCGGTATCCACAAGGTAGTAAAAATAACTCCTTGACCACATAGTGTCAGTATGCCACTATGTGGTCAAGCTAATCGATTGGATGGGATTCATTTAGTCGACTAAAAACGGTAATTCGGATAGACCGAACTCACCTCACGCTCTTTAGAGAGCACTAACAGCAAGGAACTTGCTGCCATGAGCAACAAAGAATTCGACTTTTTGGTCTTTATCGGCCGCTTTCAGCCCTTTCATATGGGGCACCTCGAGGTAATTCAGGCAGGACTACAGCAAGCTGAGCAGATGATTATCTTATGTGGTTCAGCTCACCAACCCCGATCAGCTCGTAACCCATGGACTGTATCTGAACGTGAAACCATGATTCGCGGTGCTATTTCTGAAGCAGATAACAACCGTATTCATATCGCACCATTGATGGATATTGTTTATAACGACGAATCTTGGACGCGGAATGTTCAGGCGACGGTAAATGGTTTAGTGACAGCCCACCATGGTATACCTCACAAAACACCGAAAGTCGGTTTGATAGGTCACAGCAAAGATGAAAGCTCTTACTATTTGAACCTTTTCCCTCAGTGGGGCGCGGTACAAGTTAAGAACTTCGATGGGATTAGTGCAACACCCATTCGCGCAGCGATATTGGGCTCAGCAGAAAATGACACTAGCTACATAGAAAGTGACAACGCAAAGCAAGTATTGCCGAGTAATGTGCGTGAAAACATTGTCGCGTTTTACGATACCGAGACCTACGTTGAGGTAAAAGGAGAACATGACTTCGTGGTTAAATACAAACAAGCGTGGGATGCCGCTCCTTATGCACCTACGTTTGTTACGGTAGATGCGGTGGTGGTTCAAAGTGGACATATTTTGATGGTGGAGCGTAAAGCAAGACCAGGCAAGGGCTTGATGGCATTACCCGGTGGTTTCTTGGACCACGATGAAAAATTAGTGGATGCCTGCTTGCGTGAACTACGTGAAGAAACACGCTTAAAAGTCCCGGCACCGGTATTAAAGGGCTCTATCAAATCTCAGCAAGTGTTTGATGATCCTCATCGATCGGCGCGGGGTAGAACGATTACACATGCTTTCTATATGGAATTGGAGCCTAATAAGGCACTACCAAAAGTAAAAGGCAGTGATGATGCAAAATATGCTAAGTGGGTTCCACTGGCTAATCTTGATCCAACGAAAATTTTTGAGGATCACTATTTCATCATTAAAAAAATGACAGGTATGTAGAACAAGTAGATATAGGTAATATTTTCAGTGCAGGGATAGACCCAGCACTATTCTAAGATGACTGGAGGATTTCCATCATGACTAGTTACAGCAATCGCAATATAATTTTAAACGCGGACTCTTATAAAGCGTCCCACTTCTTACAATATCCACCGAGCACTACGCAGGTATCGAGTTATATTGAAGCCCGTGGTGGCCAGTATAAAAGTGCGGTGTTCTTTGGTTTGCAGATGTTTATCAAAGAATATTTAACCAAGCCAATCACTAACGATGACGTGGATGAAGCCAAAATCATCTTTGATGCTCACGGTGTGCCGTTTAATGAAGAAGGCTGGCGTTATATCCTCAAGGAGTACGACGGATATTTACCCATAGAGATCGAGGCTATACCGGAAGGTACTGTTATTCCCGTGAAAAATGCTATGGTGCAGGTGATGAATACCGACCCCAATTGCGCCTGGTTAACCAGTTATGTGGAAACCGCGTTATTACGGGCCGTGTGGTACCCAACAACGGTCGCGACGGTGTCATGGAATTGCCGACAAGTGATTCAGCGCTATATGGAGGAGACTGCTGATAGTACCGATGGTATCGATTTTAAATTACACGATTTTGGTGCGAGAGGGGCTACTACTGAAGAAGCGGCCGCCATCGGTGGTACGGCCCACTTGGTAAATTTCCAAGGCACCGATACCATCAGTGCGATAGTCGCGGCCAGACGATATTATGGTGCAGAGATGGCGGGGTTTTCTATTCCCGCTGCTGAACACAGTACTATTACAAGCTGGGGTAAAGATAACGAAGCCGATGCCTACGCCAATATGTTGGATCAATTCGCCGGTCCAGGAAAGTTAGTGGCGGTTGTGAGTGACTCTTATGATTTATGGAACGCCATCGATAATATTTGGGGGGATGAGTTAAAAGCCAAGGTGGTGTCTACTGGTGGGACCTTGGTGGTTCGCCCCGATAGCGGTGATCCGGTGAATATTGTTATCGAAACTGTCGAACGTTTGATGAAAAATTTTGGTAGCGAGGTTAACAGTAAAGGGTATCGCGTATTACCGGAGTATATTCGTGTGATTCAAGGGGATGGTATATCACAACAAACCATTGAAGCAATATTAGCCGCGATGAAGCAACGTAGACAAAGTGCTGACAACGTGGCGTTCGGAATGGGCGGCGAATTATTGCAGAAAATTAATCGGGATACGATGCAATTCGCTATGAAAGCATCGTCTGCCAAAGTGGATGGGTTGTGGAGGGATGTCTTTAAGGACCCTGTGACTGATCACGGTAAACGTTCGAAAAAAGGCCGTTTGGCGGTGGTGCAATCCACCACTGGAGAGATCTGCACAATTCGAGCGCAAGATATTGGTCAACAAAATAACATGATGGTACCAGTATTTCGTAACGGTGATATCATCAAAGAATATGATTTTGAGCAAGTGCGTAATCGGGCTGTACAGGGCGTAATTACTAAGTAAATATGGATGGACTATTTTTAGTCGAGATTGATGTTGGAATTCGCGAAATGCAAATTCCAACATCATTTTTCTAATACGATGATAGATGAAATTTTAAAGGCGTCTTACTGTAATAGTTATAGAACGCCTTGTTGAGCTCCTTGCTGGACTACAGGCCAACTTAGAATAAAGCTGCTTCCACGAGGGAAGCGATTTTCTATTTCGAGTTTACCTCCGTGATGTTCGATGATTCTCTTGACGATAGCTAATCCCATACCGCTGCCTTCGACTTCATCACGAGGTTGTAATGTGTTAAACATCTCTAATGCCTTGCTATGATACTCTTCTGGTATCCCTGGGCCGTCGTCCATAACACTAATCACGTGCATCGTCACCATGTCGGTATAGTTGACAACTATCTCTCCGCTATCTTTATCATGATGTTTGATTGCGTTTGATATCAAATTTCTGAGTACTATTTCAAGAGGAGCTCGTTGAATTCTGGGTTGTATATCAGTAGTGGAGACGTTAAAGCTATCAGGGAAATCAAGTAACTCGGTTATGTCATTAACCATTGCTCTTAGATCGACTAGCTCAGGTGTGTATTCTTGCCGATTAATGCGTGAATATTCCAATAAGTCATTAAGCAACTTTATCATCCGCTGGCTTCTGCTTCTTAAAAGGCCTAGATGCTTTTTGGATTCGAGTGGCAATATATCCTGGCAATCTTCTTCGATCCAGCTGGCTAATTGTTTGATCCCATTGAGAGGTGATTTTAGATCATGAGATGCAACATAAGAGAATTGCTCCAAATCCTGATTGGATTTTTCTAACCGCCTGGTTTTATTTTCAAGTTTTTCGGTAATTTGATCAGCATAAACCAGGGCTTTTCTATTGGCACTTCTAAGGAAAAGAAACAGGCCAATTAACAGCGAGTCGATAATGACCCCCCCCAAAAGAATCCAGGACGGTTGGCTGCTGGCAGAGGCCGCTCTAAACTTAAGGTCAGATTGAATGTCGAAAGCCCAGGTACGACCGTATAGATCTACGCTAACGGATTTTCTATAGAGTGGATTCTTATCGTAGTCAGCGAGACTCTCGTTGTCGTCAGAATAGAGTAACTCGCCTTGGTCCTTAATGGTAATACCCACATGCCTACTTTGTGTTGATAGTGCTCCTTGCATAAGTTTATACATGATGAAGGGAGCGTACGTTACTCCAACGATGTTTTTTCGTCTCGATTCGAGGGTGATGGGTTTGTTGCCTTGCTCGTAAAATGGCGTGTAAAAAAGGAACCCTGGCGTCTTCTTGGCATCCTGAACTAATATAATCGGCCCTGTAAGTTGAGCGGTGCCGGTATCTCTTGATTTCTTAATGCCAGTATATCGATTAGTCTCGAAAGCCATGTCTAAGCCAATGGCTTTCTTATTGGAGTCCGCGGGTTCCACATAGGTTATTGGCCAAAATTCACTTTCTTTATGGATTGGGTGAAGCTTGTAGTCTGGGCGAATTTCCCGTTCTTTCGTCAGATATGCTTCCATTTTCGATGGACGAATATTAAATATAACGCCAAAGCCATTTATACCAGGGTAGCTCTTGTCTATATTCAGGCTATTGGAATACGCTAGCCACTGGGTATAGGATATTTCACCTTGGTTTGAATCTATTAGCGCAACGCCTCCCCAGAGTGCGTTTTCATACAAGGCCATTCGCTCTTTAATAAGCTCTACGACCTGCTCAGCCTCTCGGTGAAATTTGGCTTCAAGCTTTTGATCTAATTGTTGTTTTGAGAAATACCACGCACCAACTGTGAGCAGAATCGACAGCGCAATAACGATCCAGTGTACAAAATGTAGTCTGGCGGAGCGGATGAGCTTTTCTCTAGGGTCTTCTAGTACATCCCTGCTACTAATATCTTGGTTCATTTGGTTGTATACCTTCATTGCTTGACGATTATAAAGTGTCCTGATCCTAGCGTTAATCATTAGTCAGCATACGACAAAAGGGCGAATTTTCCAGTAAAACCAATAGCTAAGATGGGGGGAGTGTACTCTTTCACTTGTGAGGGGATTGCCGTTAAGCTTGAAAACCTACTTTCCCGCGAGCGCCTTTAATTTGGGGGTTTCAACATCTATGAGTAAATTGATTTTTCAGACTTACGGAACTAGGCTTTTCTTGAGTTCGACTAATTTGTAGGCGTGATTTGTTGGGTGCTTGCCTGTTGAAAGAACCTAGCGTCGAGTCGATACATAGAAAATATTGCATCAATATGGATCAGACTAGAGACCAATTAATATGTCAAAGTTAGGATTATTCCACGCGCTTAAAATGACCATGCTTATGTGCGTCTCTATTAGCACAGCCTATGCAGAACAAAGCAGAGAAAGTGAGCTGTCTAAAACAGTAGAGGATCTGAAAAAGCGCTTAGAGCAGCTTGAGCGCCGGGATGCCAAGCCTTCTAGAAATAACAACGGCGGGAAAGTTGAATGGGAAGTTGGTGGTTATGCTAAGTTGGATATGGTCTATAGCTCTACGAGTGCTGGAGCAAACAGTCTAGGGGATGAGTTTCTCATTAGCGCTTTGGTGCCGACGAGTAGTGATGGTGAGGATGACCAGATTAAACTTACGGCAAGAGAAAGTCGGCTATGGGTGAAGGCAAATAGCCAAGCGGATGGTTCAACCATTAATTTCCTTATTGAGGGTGATTTTTTTGGCAATAAACCCTCTAGCTCGGAAACATTGAATAATAATTCAGATTTTCGCTTACGCCAAGCCTTTGGTGAAGTTAGCACGAAGAGTGCGGGCCGGTATTTAATGGGCCAGGCGTGGACAACATTTCAAAACCTGTCAGCATTCCCACATACGACTACGTTGGGTGAATTGCCAGGTCAAGCATTTTCACGCACTCCCATGATTCGCTGGACCATGCCTTTTGATGGCGACAGTGTACAACTAGCCATTGAGAACCCTGAAACCCATCTGCGCGATAGCAGTAATAATGCTGTGCGACCAGACGACGATCGGATTCCTGATTTTATCGCCCGTTATAATTTGAAGAAGCACTCTGTGTCGGCCCTCTTGAGGCAATTGCGGTGCGATATGCCTGGAAGTTGCAGTGATAGTCAGCAAGCATGGGGTGTTAGTGTTGCCGGGAGAATAGATTTCGGTAAGCGTGATCAATTACGCTACCAAGCACATTGGGGTGATGGTATTGGGCGATTTGTATCAGGCACAGTATTCCCTGGAGGGATTATTGATAGTGCGGGAGGTATTGACTTAGTTGATGTTAGAGCGTTTATGTTGAGCTATCAGCATCGCTGGGCCTCATCGTGGAATAGTGCATTGATATTTAATACTGCGAAGGCCGATGGTCTTGATTCAGTAACATCCGCGACGGAAGAGGTAACGACTTATCATATCAATACGATGTGGTTACCTACCAAAAATATGAGAGTGAGTCTTGAATATATTCGGGCGGAAAGTGAGAGAATATCGGGGCTAGAAGGAGATCTAGATCGAGTCATTTTCTCTACAAAATACAATTTCTAAAGGGTACGGATATTATGAATGTCGCATATCGAAATAAATTTATAGTGTGTCTCGTTTCAATTCTACTTCTATTTAGCGCAGCGTCTTTTGCTAAGGAAGGGGGCGAATACGTGATAGGGGTGTCTGTATGGACGGGTTATCCTAAAAGTGTTCAGGGCTTTAAGGACGGATTAAAAGAGGCGGGAATTATTGAAGGTAAAAATCTCAAAATTATCTATCGAAAGAGCGGTATAGATAAAGAAAAACAAAAGGGTATCGCTGAGGAGTTTAAAAAGGCCAATGTTGATCTGGTTTATACGTTAACAACATCGGGAACTTCGATTATTAAAGAAATAGTTCCATCAACGATGCCTGTTGTGTTCTCAATTGTAACCTACCCTGCGGATAGTGGGCTAATCGAATCGTTCGAATATTCGGCCAATAACTTAGTAGGCACTAGCAACTTTGTACCATTTAGGCATTATGTTCGACTGTTGGGGGATCTTCTGCCAAATGCTAAGCGGGTTGCTATTTTTCATCGTAAGGGTGAGCCCAATTCAAAAATTCAATCCACCAATATTCGACGTCTCTTACGTAAGAAAGGTATCACGGTGATCGATCAGGAACCGGTAGATCTATCCGATGTAAAGAAAATGGCGGGCGCCCTTGAGGGAAAGGTTGATGCCTTTATCACGACAACCGATACTCTAATGCAAGGTGGTGGAGAGAAAATTTTGATTGAAGCATCGCTGGCTCAAAAAGTGCCAATCCTAAGCTCAAATAAAAACGGTATAGAAATGGGGTCAACCTTTGGTCCTGTTGCTGACTTCTATACGTTAGGTAAAATGTCTGGAGAAATGGCGAGTAAAATTCTAGTAGATAATATAAAGCCAAGCGCTCTTGAAAGTAAAACACAAGATCCACCATTGATTTTGGTAAATAAAAAGAGTGCAGAGTTTCTAAATATAGATATCCCTTCAATACTTAGTAATGTGGATTATGTCGACTAGAAGATATGCTAAAGACTCGTTCCAATAAATTTTCAACTCTAAGTGTAAAAATTAGCGCTGCTATTCTGGCGGCGCTTTTCATTTCGTTTGCGGTTATATATTTCTTCATAATCTCGTACTTTGAAAAATACGTATATACGAGGGCGAACGTAGAGATAGAAAATCAAATAAGTTTCGTGTCTCAGCAACTGGATGACAGGCACCATGAAATTGTTGATATTGGCTCCATTATTTCCTCGGAACCGACCATACGCCGTTCGTTGCACCTTCTTTCTAGTCGTGGAATATCTCAAGCGATAAATCGGTTGGTGGCGATATATCCATTCTTAAATTATGTGGTGTTGGTAGATGATCAAATGGAGGTTTTTGCGGCTTCTACTCGCGATTCTTCAGGTGATCGTGTGCCTGGTGAAAATTTGATAGGTATGAATGTCAATGACATACTTATGTTGAGCGGAAGTTTACTTGATCATGTATCTTCATTATCACCTAGTGAGGATGTGTGGCTAGGTGATTTTGATATGCAACAATCGACGACACAGTTGTTCATATCACCTGTGAAGCATGGAGAAGAAGTTATTGGGTGGATGGTTGTTTCCTACGACTGGTACGAGCAAGTTTCATTATTATTAGACAGTATAAGACTACAACTTATCGGATCGGGGAATCCTATTGTTAGCCTGTCGATTAATGATGAAAAAAAAGTCTTGGTTAAAAGTGTTTCGGATGAGGGGGATATTGAATCCATTAATGTACTATCTTCTGTTGTTCCTTTATCGTTTGTTGGGAAGGGCGTAGAGCTTAAACTTGAATTTAATGAAGATAAAGTGACTAAGATAGTGACGCAAACTTCGCAACTCATGCTAGCTTTTTTCCTTGTTTCAGGAGTTATCATATTCGTTGTTATTTATGCGGTAATATCGAAATATGTGTTAGCTCGTATTAATACCATTCATCAAGCTTCACTCGCGGTACAAGAAGGTACTTTAGGTAATCACATTCCTATCGACGGCGATGATGAATTGTCTCAGTTAGCAGAATCATTTAACAAGATGAATACTTCTCTGGCTGATATAGCATCTATGGCCAGTGATATTTCTCAAGGTGATTTTTCAGAGAGGATTACTCCTCGTGGTGCCAACGATGCACTTGGACTTGCCTTATATTCAATGACGGAAATGCTCGCTGAAGTCACTGACGTGTGTAGAGGGATATCAGTGGGTGATTATTCGAGAAAGGTCATCCTCAAGAGTGATAACGACCTTCTCGGAGAGGCTATCAATAGAATGGTAGATAACTTTATCAATATTGTCTCCCAGGCTAATGCGATAGCCCAGGGCAACTATCGGATGAAAATCACCCCAAGCAGTGATGAGGATGCACTTGGTAATGCACTCTATGAGATGACTAGTCAGATTAGAGATAATGCGGAGGAAAACGAACGAGCCCAATGGCTAAAGACTGGTGTTGCAGGGTTATATGAGATTATTCGAGGTGAAGAGAGAGTTACCGAGCTTTCAACGAAGGTGATTGCTTATCTGACTAAGTACTTTGGTGCGCGTGTGGGTGTTATGTATACCTCTGGTGATTCAGCGAGTCTGCAACTTACGGGCAGTTATGCTTATTCCGGTACATCCGCTTTAGAAACAGTAAAGTATGGCGAAGGTCTTGTAGGGCAATCTGCATTGGACAAAGAAGTCATTTTGGCAGAGGATTTTCCTGAAGGCCACCTGAGCATTAACTCAGCGCTAGTTGGGTGTAAACCCATGTGTATTCTGGTGAATCCCTTCATTACTGGAGATACTGTGAAGGGTGTATTGGAAATAGGTTCCTTATATCCGTTTAACGACGAGCAGAGAAAGCTGCTCAATTTGGTATCTGAAACGGTTGCGATGGCGATCCAGTCTTGCCAGGATAGAGTTCAATTGACACTTCTATTGCAAGATACGCAGCGTCAATCACTGGAATTGAAATCACAGCAAGAAAGTTTAAGCTCTGCAAATGAGAACTTAATAGAGCAAGCTCTTAAATTAAAATCCTCTGAAGAGGAACTTACCCAGCAAAGTGAAGAGCTGCGGGTAGCTAATGAAGAGCTTCAGGTTACTAATGAAGAGTTAGAGGAAAAGCAAGAGGCCTTACGCCGACAGAAGAAAGACTTAGAAAAGGCAAAGAAAACACTGACTAAGTCCGCAGAGGAATTATCGCAGGCAAGTCGATACAAATCAGAATTTTTGGCTAATATGTCTCACGAATTGAGAACGCCACTCAATAGTCTGCTAATTCTTTCTAGAGGCCTTTCAAAAAATAAGGAAGGCAATCTCACGGAAAGTCAGAAACAAGACGCAAAAATAATCTATGAGGGGGGCCATGATTTACTGAATCTTATTAATGACATCATGGATTTATCCAAGGTTGAAGCAGGAATGCTTAACGTAAACTATGAGGATGTTCAATTCCAAAATGTGCTAGATAATCTTTCGACTCTATTTGGTAGCGTCGCTAGGGAGACGGGTATTGATTTCAGATCAACGATAGATGATGGTCTTTCGCAATCTATTGTGAGTGATGAGCAGAGACTGTTACAGATTCTCAAGAATTTTCTTTCCAATGCCTTTAAGTTTACTAAACAAGGTACTGTGACTGTTAGAATACACAAACCCGATGAAGCTACCATTTTTTCTAAGTCGGGTTTGTCGTTGTCAACCAGTGTAGCTTTTTCGGTTACTGATTCGGGTATTGGTATTCCCAAGGATAAACAAAAGGCTATTTTTGCCGCTTTCCAGCAAGCAGATGGTACTACCAGTCGAGAATATGGTGGTACAGGGCTTGGATTGGCGATATCGACAGAGCTTGCCAGTCTCTTAGAGGGTGAAATTGGTCTTCACAGTGAGCCAGGAAACGGCAGTACATTTACACTCTATTTACCGTCAAAGAATGAGCGATCCAAAGACGAGTCTGCTACGCCACTTCCGAAGGCGGGGGCTGAACTAGGAGGGGGACGGAGTGAGGATTTAGGGGAGAGTGTATCTCCAGCGTCGATGCAGTCATCATCGTTTGGTGATGTTTTTATTGCAGATGATCGTAGCGCGATTAGCCAGAAAGGCGACGCCATTTTGATTATTGAAGACGATGTGAATTTTGTTAACATATTGTTGGATCTGGCCCGAGAAGCACAATTCAAATGCATTGTGACGAATAAAGGTAGGGAAGGTCTCTACCTGGCTATGGAATATCTCCCTAGAGGTATCTTATTGGATGCGGGTTTACCCGATGTAGATGGCCTAGTTGTTTTGGAGCAACTCAAACATAACCCAGAAACTTACCATATACCGATTCATGTAATCTCGGGTCGTGATTCGAAGCAAGACTATTTGGATCAAGGGGCATTAACATTCTTATCCAAACCAAGTGGACAAGAGGATATTATGGCCATTTTCAGCGAGTTGTCGAAAACCAATACCTATAACAGTATAACGATTCTGTTGATTGAGGATGACAAATCACACCAGAAAGCGGTCTCTCAGCTACTTGAATCGGAAACAGTTAGGGTAATTAGCGCCTCAACTGGCGAAGAAGCGTTAGGGGTCTTGGAGAAACAAACTATTGATGGAATTATTCTAGATCTTGGCTTACCCGATATGAGCGGCGAAGAGTTGCTTGAAAGAATTCACGTATTACCGGCTTATAGTGATATTCCTGTTATTGTCTATACCGGTCAAACTATTTCAGATAATCAAAAGCTAGCACTTAGCTCTGTGACTGCAGACATTATTATTAAGGGAAGCAGCTCACCTGAGCGCCTATTGGCTGATGTAAACTTGTTTCTTAACAGTGTTGGTAAAAAGCATACCAGTGGATCTGGAAACGAGATTGCAATGCTACATGATGCTGATTCAATGCTTAAAGATCGGCGAATACTGTTGGTGGATGATGATATGCGCAATCTCTTTGCATTATCAAAGCAATTGCAAAGTGAAGGGCTTTCTGTGGTAATGGCGGATAACGGTCAGGCTGCATTGGATCGATTAGAGGAAACGATCGTAGACGGTGCGACGAATAACCCTTCCATCGGTACAGCTAAACTCCCCGCAGTAGAACTGATTATTATGGATATTATGATGCCCACTATGGATGGTTACGAGGCTATGCGTAGAATTCGCCGTATGAGGGAGTATGCCGAAGTACCGATTATTGCGCTCACTGCTAAAGCTATGCCAGAGGATCGTCAGAAATGTATCGATGCAGGAGCATCTGAATTTCTCACCAAACCCGTCGATACAGACAGATTGATCTCAATGTTACGAGTCTGGCTTTACAGGCCTAATGACAAAAATTAAAAGTATCTAAGATTGATTGGTGCAAGAACTTGTTACTGCAAGCTCTTACACCAATCAACCTTAGATATGTCGTTGTTTTTTTACCCATATACTGGCGAACTTTTTCTAAGGCTTATGTCACTTTGCTGCCAATCATTTAACAGTAGCTTGGTGCTAATAATGCCAAATACAATGGGGAAAAGAATATACTGATATTGAGTCCACACCAGCGCCAGTAATGTATCGGCGACACCTCCTACCATATTCTCAAAGCCCGCAAACACCTCAGTGAAAGAAAAAATAAATGTAGCAGCGATAGGTTCTCCACAACCAATAATGGGAATGAGGTAGCGATACGGAGAGCCCTTCTTATTGAGGTGAAAAAAGTACAACGTGGATAGCACATTGACGAACGCATAGATTTCTAAGGTGTAGAATGTGGGGTCATGGTTAACGGTACGTAAATCTACTGAGCTAAACGACGCGAGTGTCCACCAATACATATGAAAGATGGATTCACGCATATATTCGGTGTGGGCGATGACATCGTCAATGGTATGTATATTTTCAAATACGAAAGGGGAGAAGATCACCCAGGGAATTTCCCATAGTAGATTGGTCAGGGTGTAAGACAGCATCCATACCACGAGACAGTCGTGGTAAATATTCATTCTTGATTGGCCTTTGTTCATCAATAAAGGCAGTAAGCAACCATTTAGCCAAATACTAATGCCATAGAGTGGAATCTTGGTGCTAGTGACAAAATCGAGAACGCCAACGTAAAATAATAAAGCAAATAACCCGACACCACCCCACCAGAACAGGGTCCATAAGCCGAATAGCTTTAGGGTGCTTTGAGAAATAGATCGTACTTCGGGTTGGGTTATGCCGCTAATCCCCGCGACTTGTGTTGAAACGTTCATTTCACTCTCCTTTTTGCTAGGCCTTTAAACTTACGGTGTGGTAACATTAAATGCTTTTCGAGAGATCGTCAACAATCAATTGGAGGCTAAAACTGTCAGTCATATTCCTATAGAATTGAGCGGATTCGTGTTTATCGGGCTTACATACATAAGAATGGGAAAATAATGGCAGTAAAAAATAAGCAATCAGATGGTCGAAGTAAAAAGCGTCCAGGGGTGGAAGAACAAAAAGCTATTATCATCGATTCGGCTATTGGATTGTTTATTGAGCAGGGCACCCAAAATACCTCCATTGCACAGATTTGTGCGAGTGCGGATGTATCCAAGCCTACGTTTTATCGTTGCTTTAAGGATAAGGATGAATTGGTTTCTACTCTTTACCAGGATGCAATTAATGCGCATGTAGAAAAGCTAATGGGTTTCACCATTCATGAGTCAATTTCGGGAAAAGAGAGCCTTAACACGGCGCTAGATGAGCTATTTGACCGGATCTTCGAGCATGCGAAGTTAGCTCAATTGTTGCTGCGTGAATACAGTGATCCTAGATCACCTGCATCTCAGATTATTGATTCTACGTTTGAGCATATCGCAAAAACGATGGAACAATCTTTTCGACAGAATGCTGCTCATCCATCGCGCACATTCTTAAAAGCAATGATGGCGGCGTTTCAATGGCTTGTGCATGACGCCATTAAGGCTGGACTGACTCCTAAAAAAAAGAAAGAGGCTAAGCAAGCGGCGCATGAATTAGCAGCAGCTCTAGTGACACAGATCAAATGATCTAATTTTAGTGTATTATCCTTTTTCGCATTTCGCTCCCAACGATTAATGGCATTTACGTATCATGACTGACAGCTCACTTGATCTACAATTTGACGACTTTGTTCCACCTTCTGCAGAATGGCTTGATCGCCAAATGGCCTTTCGAAATTTCTATTTTAATCCGGTGTATTCGGGTTTTGAAAATATTAATCCTGACAGGCCGTCATTGTTTGTGGGTAACCATGCTATTTATGGAATGATCGATTCTCCACTGGTGTTTAATGGTATCTACAAACATACCGGTGTATTTGTAAGAACCTTGGGTGATCATTTTCACTATAAAGTTCCTGTATGGGGTAAGGCGCTGATCAAATTTGGTTCTGTTCCAGGAACGCCAGAGAATTGCGATAAGCTAATGCAAAGCAAGCAGCATGTGATGGTGTTTCCCGGTGGCGGTAGAGAAGTTGCAAAAAGATCCGGTGAAGAACATAAATTATTTTGGAAAAAGCGAACCGGATTCGCCAAGATGGCAATGAAATACGGTTATGACATTATCCCCTTTGGTTCAGTGGGGTGTGATGATGCGTTTAAAATTGTTTACGACGCCAATCAATTTTCTGAATCTTGGTTAGGAAAAAAACTATTAAAGAATAAAACGTTTAACGAGCTGTCTCGCAATGGCGATATGTTTATGCCGATATCACGAGGTATTGGCCCAACGTCAATACCCAAGCCCGAGAAATTTTATATCGGCTTTGGTAAACCTATATCAACGGAAGACTATATCGATCGTCACGAAAATAGGGATGCTCAGTGGGAAGTTCGAGAAAAAGTGGCTAATTCGATTAATACCTTGATCGCCGATTTGCAAGTTCAGCAAGCCGCTGACACGGATAAAAGTTGGTTGCGAAAGCAACTTATACGCTTATAAATTACGGTAAAATACACAATTTGACACATTTGCATTATGTCGCCGTAAATCTTAGTCTGTTGTTATCGATTGTAAAAGGTAACGGTTATGGTAGAGATTTACGGTACTTGCGATCCCGCTTTCGGCAAACTTAAGGATCAATTTGCGAATCAAATAAAACGTTTTGGTGGTGGCGCCTCAGCGTGTGTTTACCATCATGGTGAAAAAGTGGTGGACCTGTGGGGTGGTGTCGCGGGTAATGATCAGCGTCCTTGGCAAGCGGACACATTGTCACTGGTTTATTCCGCTACCAAAGCCGTACCGGTAACCTGCCTGCATATCCTTGCCAGTGATGGCCTAATAGATTATGACGCGCCTGTGGCAACCTACTGGCCTGAGTTCGCGCAAAACGGTAAAGAAAATATCAGTATCCGCCAACTAATGTCCCATCAAGCTGGGCTCTATCAGATCATCGGTTTGATCGAACGCCCCAGTGATATTTTGAATTGGGACGCAATGGTTGACGCACTGGCTAAAGCCAAGCCAATTCACGAGCCAGGGAAAGCCAATGGATACCATGCCTTTAATATCGGTTGGCTTGTTGGGGCGTTGATTGAGAAAGTCAGTGGCTTGTCTTTTAACGACTTCCTTCGTACTCGCTTAACTGAGCCTCTAGGCGTTGATGGTTTGGTGATTGGCGCAGACGATACGAATTTTTCACGTCTAGCAGATCAAATGGGCACACCTTCTATACGACAATATTCAAAAATTCGTGATCGATATCAGGTTCCCGAGTTTGTTCCGCCCGGGCAGATTCGCCGACTCTTCAGTCGTGGACTGACACCTAAACGATTAATGAATTATTTCGGTGATCCAGAGTTTTATCGTGCCACTATTCCTGCAGCCAATGGCACCTTCGATGCACGAAGCTTAGCGAAATTGTATGCCATGTTGTCTAACTGGGGTGAGTTCGAAGGGCATCAATTTCTGTCTCCTGGCACTATTGAAAAGGCAAGGGAAGTGCAGACTCGGCGTTGTGATCGAGTTGCGATTTACCCATTGCATTGGCGCTTGGGATATCACAGGGCCGATGCAGTTTTCCAAAATTATCCCAATGCCTTTGGTCATTATGGATTTGGTGGGGCAGGTGGTTGGGCTAACCCAGAACAGAATCTGGCATTTGGGTTGGTTCACAATAGTTCTCCTTTTACGTTACTCGGCCATATACGTTGCATTGCAATGACGGGGGCGGTGTACGAAGGAGCGAAGGTTGCGGGAAGAAAATTAAGTGGTGCGGTGACGGCTTAATATTGAAAATTTAATCGGGGCATCATTTGGGTGAGCCCCGGTACCTTTTGCTTTGGAAGTTTTTTGGCTAATTGTTTTCTAGTATTTTGGCCATTTTTCCCGAACCATACAGCGCCCAAATTCTCTGTCTCTCATTCGGCTCATCAAATCCAATGGTATGTACGGCATATCTTAGCTGTGGCACTAGCCATTGAAGCTTTCGTTTGGAATCCTGCTCATTGATTTGCACACCCGCTAGTTCACGTATTTTGTGAATTGTTCGGTAGGTATCAGAAAATTGAGTCCCAACGAATTGTTCAGGTAATTCAGGTAGTCCGAGAAACGGGTCACTCATCGCCAGAAAAAAATCCGTAAATGCATAAGCGAGTATTAAGTCTTCTTCAGTCTCAATGGGGGTATAGATGTAAAGCAGGTCATTTTCTAACTTAGCAAAATCTTTTAGTACATGTCCACGGTGGGTGTGGAAAAAGTCGATCAGCCACACGTTATCGCGCTCATCAATAATTACATTGGCACCATTAAGGTCGCCGTGAATAAAAGCAAAAGGGTAGTCTGCTACTGTTGACGGTAACCTATCTAAGGTTTCTTTGTAAAAGTGATAGAGGTTAGGGGTGGTTTTGTTGCCAGGGAATATAAGCTCGTCTGTTTCTGGGCAATGCCCAATTAGCTCAATGATTTTTTCTTTGACTGAATTCGCCCAGCTGGAATCAAAGCAGTAGTATTTCAGTAGGTCTTGAGTGTCATTGATTGACGCGCGGTATAAACGTCCAAGTTGTTCGTTAAAGATCGCATCAAGATAGCGGTGCAGTTTACTCTGGTCTTTATGACTTTTACCGAAAGAGGCTTGAAAGCACTCTTGTAATGAGCGTGTACTGCCGGTGCCCATGGAGGCGTAGCGGTATTTAATCGCGCCCCTACGTTGCATATCGGCATATTCCGATATGGCGGGGGCATTATTTCCCATCCCCCGTTCTATTTGTTCGAAGGCGGTACGTTCTCGGGCCATTTCGCCTCGCGGGCCAATCTTTATGACATGGGGTGCTTCTTCGTGCCCGTGTATATCAATACCGCTGACCCCGGCAACAAGGTTGCCAGAGAATCCGCCATCAAGAATCTTTAAGGTGATTTTCTGGCAGTCGCGAAACAGGTAGCGGATTAGCCGCTCTGTTTCGTCATCTACATGCATGGCTTTGTCGCTGATGATCTCTAGGGATTGATTAAGAGACTTATGTTCGGTGGTTATAGCTTGCCAGTGCTCTTCTGTACCACCTAAGTATTGAATGAATTCTCCGATGGAGTCGATAACGGTAGTGCCAACGACACGGCGAAGTTGCTGGAGCGCAAGGAAATGCTGACTGCGAGAAGAGCTGGCGGTCAGAGCGCTACACACGGCTATCTCAAAGTGTGGGTATCGAGTGGATAGCTCGTAAGCGAGAAACATCACTTTGGCTTCGGTCCATACACCGATGATCCCAACACGAATGGTCTCACCTGCTGCTAGGTTGCCGGTTAACGTATCCAAGGTCGCTTTCAGGGCGGTACCTTCGAAGTCATTCAGTGTGGTGCTGTTGATGATGGTGTGGTTTGTGGTCGTCTCTGGGTTATCTTCATCGAAGAGAAAAGCGGCTCCTACGGTGTCTCGAAGGCAGTGCTTGCCAAACTGCGTTAAGTGACCGCTTTGTTCCGGACAGTTGGGGTTATGCCAATCGCGGATATGAATGGTCGACAGCTGAGAGGAGGGTTGTTGGTTCACCCAAGACATAAAGCGTCCGATAGGGCCGGTGTCAATACTGCTGCCCACTAAGCGTTGGGATTCTTCATGGCCTATATGCAGTTGATTGGGGAGCGGTTCACCGGCTGCCAGTGGTTTCACAAAGTCATTTTGTATGCATTGGGTAATCAGTACTGCTTTCATCCATTTTCCTTATGGTGGGCGTTGATTGCCGCTAGCGTTTATCGATAACTTAACGCTTATTTAAGGCCCAGCGTTTGTGTAATACATAGTGTTCTTGAGCGTAGGTTTCTATGGCGTGTTCTCTTGCCGAACGTACGTTTGCGACGGCATCTGCGGGGGCTAACCCTGCTTCTACCAGCATTCTAGCGGCGAGTAATCCGGTTCTACCGAGCCCACCACGGCAGTGTATGATGATCGTGTCGCCATCGACGAGTCGTTGATGCAGATCCGGCCCAATACTCGTCCACTGCTGTTCAAATTGCTCAGTGGGAATGTTCATATCTTGAATCGGTAAGTGTAGCCATTCAATGGATGACTTTGCTAGGGCTTCAGCAAATTCGGGAAGCCCTAGCAGTGGAAATTCATGACCTTCCATCAGGGAGACAAGCACCTTGCCACCGGAGGTTTCGATAACGGTCAAGTCTTTGTTCAAGTCGCGCTGCCAAGTGCCACCGTATAAGCCTTCGCAGTGTTTCCCGGGGCAGAAGGTTAATCCTATTCGACCGGTAGCATGTGGAACGCTGATATAATCGATACGAAGCGGATGGCTGTCGCTGGTGCGTATTTCTGTTGGCGAGGATTGGGCGTTGAGTGTCGCCCGTAAATGTTCAAGAGGGTTCCAGATCTGAGTCTTATCGCTCAACCAGCACCAAAATTGCCAGGCATCGCTGGTACTGCTGCTGTCGCGATGGGTGGCTAACATTGCTTGATGAATGTCAGGGTGGTGATGGGCTTCAATTTGTACACTGCCGTCTTCTAATAGAACGGCGTCCACGCACCGGTCGCCGAGGTTAGCTCGGATGTTCAGTGGTGCGGTAATGATCCCCCGCAGAAATAGTGCTGAGATCGTATGGGTAGTCGATGTAGTATCTTGCTTCATGTTGGCACCACACTATAGATAAGGGCTTTACGAATCAAGACGTTAGATGGGGCGAGGCGCATAATCTTGGTGAGGTATAGGGTCATTTTGCTAGGGCAAGGAGTTAGCGACCGTCATTCCCGTTAATGTGTTATATTGTACCCCTATTTTTACCCCTCTTTTTGCTGCTAGCAGCGCTTGACCGGGCAGCCGGTTAACTAATCATAGATTCGAGACCCCACATGACATTCGCCAAACTTAATTTAAGTACCCCTATTCTAGATGCCGTTAGTGAGTTGGGGTATGAAACCCCAACGGCTATTCAAGAGAAGGCGATTCCAGCGATTTTGTCGGGCAGGGATCTTATTGCTACCGCTCAGACGGGAACGGGAAAAACCGCGGGCTTTGTGTTGCCGATTTTGGAACGCCTTAGTGGTGAGCGTAAACGTCGCGCTAAACGCCTGCGTGCCCTGATCCTTGTGCCTACCCGTGAATTAGCGATACAGGTTGAGGCCAGTATCGTCCAGTATGGTAAGCACCTGAATGTGATATCGATGGCGATGTATGGTGGGGTTGATTCGGAGCCGCAGAAACAGCAGTTGATCGATGGCATCGATATTCTCGTTGCTACTCCCGGTCGATTGCTGGACATGGTTCATCAACGAGCGTTGCATTTTGATGAGTTGGAAGTGTTGGTCTTGGATGAGGCCGATAGAATGCTCGATATGGGGTTTATTGGTGATATCAATAAAATTATTGATCGCTTACCTGAGCACAGGCAGAACCTGTTGTTTTCCGCGACGATGCCAGAGGGCGTACGGTCATTAGCAGAGAGGGCGATCGATAACCCCGTCGAAGTGTCGATTGAGGATAATCGCGAATCAACACCACAGATATCTCAGTGGGTAGTTTCGGTTGATAAGGACAATAAGTCGACTCTGCTGAGTCACCTGATTAAAGAACATGAATGGACGCAAGCGCTTATTTTTATTCGCACCAAGCACGGTGCTGCGAAATTAGTTGGCCAACTCGAAAAGCGCGGTATCAACGCTGAGTCAATTCATAGTGGTCGAAGCCAAGCCGTCCGCACGCAAATACTCGCCGATTTTAAATCGGGTAAAATTGGTCTGTTGGTGGCCACCGGTATTGCCGCGCGAGGTATTGATATCGACGAACTTACCCGTGTGGTCAACTATGATCTACCCGATGATGCGGATGATTACATCCACCGGATTGGTCGAACCGGTCGAGCGGGGGCTTGCGGTGAAGCGGTGTCCTTGGTCTCTATGGATGATTTCAAGCGACTGTGCGCGATTGAGCGCCGTCTGGATCAGATTATTGAGCGTAAAAATATCGAAGGGTTTATTACCAAAAAAGAATTGCCGGTCTCTAATCTGAATTTTGTCAGCAAGGGAGCCGTGACGCGGAAGCCGTCAGAAGGCAAGCAGGATAAGAGTCGAGCGAAAGCGAAGGGGGCAAAGGCAGGGAGTAAGCCTACTAATCGCCCGCAGAAATCTTCGGAAAGTTCTTCTGCGGCTAAATCCGATGCTGATAATCCCTGGCTTCGAAACCGTAAGAAGTAAACCGTATTAGGGGAGTTAGGTGACTCCCCTAATGACAAATTGTTTGAATCACTGAGTAAACTACTATATAGTCCGCGACCAAATCGCAAGATGTCCTATCTGGCTGCTGAATCTTGCTCGAATACCGCTCCTCATTGAGTGGGATTTTTTTGTGTCTTCTCCAAAGGAGGCACTTCGAGCACTGGAGACAGCAATGAGTACTTCACTCACACGTCTTATAAAAGCTTTATATAAACAAGGTCTAACCGTTAGTAAGAATAACGGTATCTATAGCGTTAGCAAAAATAATGTCGATGATTTTCCATCGGTACAAATTCTATTGCCTGAGCATTTTGATTTAGATAACAAAGCGTTAAAGCAATTGGTGGCATTTGCGGGTGTGTATCATCCACACGGTGGCATGGTGAATGCCGCTAGGGCAACGCCAGATTTTCACGCAGGATCGGTTGTGCCAGTGGGTGCAGTGGTGTCGACGACCACGAACTTTATTCTTCCTCAAGCCATCGGTACCGATATTCATTGCGGTATGCGCCTGCATGTCGCCGATATCGATATGGATCATTGGCACAGGAAAAAAACGCTGTTAGTGGAAAAGTTGAGGGGGGATTTGTTACTCGGCAGTCGTGACTTACCAATGACACCCTCCTGTTTTAACGGGTTGTTTCAGCATGGATTGCTGGGATGGGTCGATGAAATGAAAAAACACCCACTGGGTGATTTGCAATCGGCTGATTTTAATCAGTTAGAAAGCGAATTGGAACGTGTCTTTGAGTGCGGCAGCGAATCCGGTGATAGTAAATGGGCACCAGAGAGTCTGCTTTCGGAGAAGCGTAGCCATATCCGTGATGCGTCTCTGGCAACCATTGGTGGGGGTAATCATTTCGTGGAGTTCCAAACGCTTGATGAAATTAGTGATAGAAAGCAGGCGTTTAACTGGGGGTTGCGTAAAGGTCAGCTGTCGATAATGATCCATACGGGTTCAAGGGCGGTGGGTCAACACGTGGGTAACTACTGGAATGATAAAGCCAAAAGCGCTTGGCCCGGTGGGGAGCGATACCCTAAAAGCGGTATTTTTCCTTTGTACGGGGATTTGGCGCGTGACTATCTTACGGCAATGAATACGGCGGCAAATTACGCGAATCTGAATCGTTTATTGTTGGCGGAAATTGTACGTCGGCGTATGCGAGAGGTATTTGGCAGCGATGTTGAAATGCCATTGGTTTTTGATGGGCCTCATAATATCGTGACGCAGGAGCATGACTGTTTTATTCACCGTAAGGGAGCAACGCCTGCACATGAAGGGCAGCCGGTGCTTATTCCTGGATCAATGGGGCATTCGTCCTATCTGATGATGGGGTTAGGTAATCAAAATTTTTTGTGTTCTGCCTCACACGGCGCTGGTCGAGCAAAACCACGGCATGAAATGTATCGGCTGAATCGCAATGGAAAGGATTTAGGACTTACTTGCGTTGACTGCATCACCCTTAAAGAAGATCGTCGGATTGAAGAGGCGCCGATTGCATACAAGGATATTGATGCGGTAGTGGATGTCCAGGTTCAGAATGGTATTGTGAGTCCGGTAGCGAAGATGAAACCGCTACTAACGTTTAAAGGATGATAAGAAATGATCACTAAAGCATTTGAAATTAATAAAATTAATTTTCAAAAATAACAAAACAACGCTTGGCTTTTTCAGGAAGTATGTTTTAATTACCCACATTGATTACTGATACACATTATTTGGAGCAACACATGATTTCCATTCATTGGCATAAGACAGAAACGAAGACTTCGGCGCGTATGCGTTGTTGTTCCGTATTGTCTGTGTGTTGTGCCAAGAATAATCATAGAAATAATGTTGTGGGGAAGAACCTCCTCAGCTAATCGCTTGACCGAAAGGGAAGGCGATACAGCCTTCCATTACAGGGTCAGCAGTAAATGCTAAAACCCCGGAAGGCTAAAACCTTCCGGGGTTTTTTATTGCCTCATGAAAAGTGACGTGGTTTAAAAATAATACGTACCGATGCCTGAGTGGTCTAAAGGGGTGGATTGCAAATCCATTGTTCGTCAGTTCGAATCTGACTCGGTACTCCATCATTTGATGGGAGAGTTTATGCGCTTATAGCTCAATGGGTAGAGCATCCGACTTTTAATCGGGTGGTTGAAGGTTCAAGTCCTTCTGGGCGCACCAGTTAACATAGATATTTGTTTTAAGGAGAACGTCATGAGTTATCAAGATGACATTGATGGTATAGCCATACTCTCAAATAATTGAGAGTAACAAAAAGTACAGCGCGGGATTGGCATAGTGGTCGTGCAGTAGCCTTCCAAGCTACCTACAAGGGTTCAATTCCCTTATCCCGCTCCAATTAACCCAGTAAAATTTGGCAGATAGCACTCCCGGTGAGCGCACTCGGCTGTTAACCGAGATGGAGGCAGGTTCGAGTCCTGCTCTGCCAGCCATATTATGGTGGACGTAGATCAATTGGTAGATTCTCGGCTTGTGATGCCGACGGTTGCGGGTTCAAGTCCCGTCGTTCACCCCATTTATTCCTATCCATATGGAAGATCACAATTAGGCTCGCGGTATGTAAGTACCGTAGAGTGAGTTAAGATATGAAAATACATATATTAAGTGATCTTCACATCGAGTTTGAAGATTACACCTACCCTGCCTGCGATGCCGATGTGGTTGTATTAGCAGGAGATATTCATGCCAAGGACAAAGGTGTAATTTGGGCCGCTGAGAATATCCCTAATATTCCTGTAATTTATGTATTGGGGAATCACGAATACTACGGGAAGGCGCATCCAAAATTTATTGGTGAAATAAAAAGTAGAGCACAAGGCAGCAATGTTCATGTACTTGAAAATGACCATGCCAAGATCGATGGTGTGAACTTTATTGGTTGTACGTTATGGACGAACTTTGAATTGTTTGGTGATCCGAGGATCGCGGGTTATCAGTGCCAGCAGGTAATGAATGACTATAAAAAAATCCGTAAGTCTCCCAGGTATTCTAAACTACGCTCTCTAGATGTTGCTATTATTCATGCGAATTCACTAAGATGGTTAGATAAAACACTCGAAGCTCTAAGCGGGGATACCAATGTTGTGGTTAGCCATCATGCTCCAAGCATTTATTCCGCGCCAGTGAATAAGAGGACGGATATTACGACGTCCGCATATGTTTCGGATTTGGCAGAGTTGGTCTCAATGCGGGAGCCGAATTATTGGATTCATGGGCATCTTCACAATAGTTCAGAGTACGATATGGGGAATTGCAAAGTATACTGTAATCCGAAAGGGTATCCTGGTGAGGAGAACCCCTATTATGATCCTTACAAATGTATTGAGATTAATGGACGGAAAGAGAGAGATTCCAACTCTCACGTTATCTTATGATGACCGACAACTCGCATGATAACTATATAATTTTACTAGCATTTATAAACACCAATAAAAAACCCGGCGTCTTTCGAAGCCGGGTTAAATATGAGTATTGTTCGGCCTTAATCTGCCGATCATAATCGTGCGCGTCAAATGATTGTTAGTTCTGATAAATAAGAATAACGTGATGCGCTTAAGTGTGACGTTTTCTAAATATCCTCAGTGATATGAGAATAGCTTAGCATAATTATTCTCAATGCCAAGAGTAGTGCTCCAGTATTTTCAAAACCATAGAAATATATTGGGTGATTGCTCGTTTTATTGTCATGAATTATTTATTAAACGAAAAAAAGTCATAGGTTAAGGTAATAAAAATATTCCTATATACCGGAACGAACTATCTCTACATCTAACCAATCTTAACGAAAATCCATGGTGCTTTCAGTTGACACGTGTTGTTGTAAATCTATATGATTGCCCCATGAAAAATATTAACGCGTATTCATCAGTTATTCACCGACAGTCAATGCATATTTGGCTGGGAGAGATGCTGCTTACGTGAAATGATTAAGCCCAATCACTAAGAAAGCTCTCCCAGTCTGACTGCGAGGGCTTTTTTATTGTCTGAAAATTTTGGTTTCCAGACAGATGGGGTAATTATCACTGGCAATGCAGCGAAAGAAAGATCGCAGATAAATCAATTAGTTGAAATTAAAAGAGAGATTAATGGAACATGGATGGTGTGATATTTGTAGGGCTCCAAGCAAGCGGAAAAACGTCTTTTTATCTCAACGAATTCTATCGGACTCATATTCGCTTAAGTATGGATATGTTGAGGACGCGGCATCGCGAATCACTGCTTATTGATGCATGTTTGGCGTCGAAACAGCCATGTGTCATTGATAATACAAATCCTACAATAGCGAATAGAGAGTCGTATATTCGTAAGTTTAGGGCGAATAGGTTTGATGTCGTAGGATACTACTTTCAGTCTTCGCTCAATGAATGTCTTGAGCGAAATTCAAAACGAGATGGAAAATGCCGTATTCCTGATGTAGGGGTGCGAGGAACCTACAATAAATTGGAGCTACCGAAATACGCGGAGGGTTTTGATCGGTTGTACTATGTGGCGATGAAGGAATCTCGCTTCATAATAAAGGAGTGGATAGATGAAGTTTGATGAATTAGATAAGAAAATGCGGGTATTCGAAACTGCACATGATCACAGCGTGTTACCAGGAATATACATGGTGGCACGTATTGATGGGCGATGTTTTACAACCTTAACGAAGGATAAGCATAAGTTTGATGCACCCTATGACATTAGGTTTAGGGATATGATGGTCGAAACGGTGAAACACTTGATGCAGTGCGGATTCAATGTACTCTATGGCTACACGCAGAGCGATGAGATTTCACTGCTTCTTGATCTAAATGAAAATACGTTTGAACGAAAAGAGCGAAAACTTAATTCTGTTCTAGCGGGAGAGGCGAGCGCTAAATTTAGTCTATTGCTTGGTGATCTAGGTGTGTTCGACAGCCGAATCTGTCAGTTACCGAATCGACAGTTAGTGACCGATTATTTTCGATGGAGGAACGAAGATGCGCATCGAAATGCACTGAATGCTCACTGTTATTGGAGTTTACGAAAAGAGGGTGAGACACCAAGAGCCTCAGCGGCGACCTTTACTAAAATGTCAGTTGCGGAAAAGAACGAATTTCTGTTTCAAAAAGGCATAAATTTCAATGATCTACCGAGTTGGCAAAAGCGGGGTATGGGGGTCTATTGGGAGACTTATGAAAAGGATGCTGTTAACCCTAAAACAGGGCAGGCAGTGAAAGCCCAAAGAAAGCGCCTCAAAGTTGATCTGGACCTTCCAATGAAAGATCAATACAGCGATTTTATTGGCAGTATCCTGTCAAATGTGCCTAGTTACCTTCACTCTATGAGGCAAGGTAACTAGGCAAGATTGATGAGGCAGAAATGATTAGAAAGCCATCATAATAAGGAGATAAGATGATACACCTAATTTGTGGTCCAATAGGGGCCGGGAAAACAACGTATGCTCATGAAATTGCCGCTACGCATAATGCTATTCGTTTTTCCGAAGATGAATGGTTAAGCGAGTTATTTGTACCTGACGCACCGGAAGGCTTGCTTAGTGAACCCATGTCGGTGGTTGGCGCTTGGGCAGGGGAAAAATACGAACGTTGTAGGGATCATATCTGGCGTATTTGCCAACAGCTACTGGATCAAGGTATCTCTATTGTATTGGATGGTGCAGCGGCGAATAAAGAGCAGAGGGATTTTGTTCGACATAAGGCAACCGAGAGTCGTGTTGGATTTCAGCTTCATTATGTGACTTGTGATCCAGAAGTACGCCAACAGCGGGTATTCGATCGCAACCATGAGCAGGGCCTAACATACTCACTAGAGGTTACACCTGATATATTCGCACATGTAGAAGTCTCCTTTGAACCGCCGAAAAACGAGGAGCTCAATGGTACTATTGTGGTGGAGACGTGATATAACGTGAGGCCCATGCCGCAATGGTAGTCGCGACGTATTCAGAATCTGCTGCTTTAGATAGTAAATGATCCGCATCGTCCAAACTGATAAAACTTTTTGGGTGTTTGGCGTTACGGTATATCTTCTCGGCTTCGTTTATTGACACGGTTTGATCAATCGGGGAGTGGAATACCAGCAGTGCTTTTTTAAGGCTGCTGATGCTTTGCTCCTGATCATGATGTGCTAGGTCATCAAGAAACTGTTTTTTAATGGTAAAAGGCCTTCCGGCTAAACTGACCTCGGCTTGCCCTTCTGTTTCGATTTTATCGATGTCACAGGAGAATTGCTTGATGACATGGTGTGGGTCGGAAGGTGCCCCAATGGTGACCACTGCGAGTACTTCGGGGATCGATTTTGCCGCGGCGAGCACCGCTGCGCCCCCAAGACTATGACCAATGATCAGTGACGGTGCGGAATACTGCTTCCGTAGATAATCTGCAGCGTATACTAAATCCTGAATGTTGGATGAAAAATTGGAATTAGCGAAATCACCGTCACTATTCCCTAACCCAGTAAAGTCAAAACGCAGTACCGCGTAGCCTTTCGATACTAAGGCGCGAGCGATTCTTGACGCGGCGGCGATATCTTTGCCACAGGTAAAGCAATGGGCAAACAACGCAAAGGCTTGTGGGTCGGTATCAGGTGTTTCTAATAGTCCTGCGATGTTTAACCCATCGGTACCCTGAAACTCCAGCTTAATACGGCGTTTGCTCATGATATTCCTCTTTATTGGCTTTTCGTTAACTCGTCGGTGCCGACAAATTTCATGGAGATTGAATTTACGCAATGTCTAACGTTCTTTTCGGTTAACCTTTCTCCGGCAAATACATGCCCTAGATGTCCATCACATTGTGCGCAGAGTATTTCCGTGCGCTGGCCATCTGCATCTATCTTATGTGTCACAGCGTCTGTAATTTCGTCATCGAAACTTGGCCACCCACAACGTGAGGGGAATTTGTCTTCTGAGCGGTAAAGAGGCGCATCACACTGTCGACAATTATAGGTGCCACCTTCAAAAAACTCATCATACTCGCCAGTAAAAGGGCGCTCAGTACCCTTATCAATAATGACGTGGCTTTCTTGTGGGGTAAGTTTGTTATAAGTTGTCACGGTAATTCCTCAATGTCATTTGACTAGAGAGTGTACATGTTTGTGTATTACTCTCTAGTGACCTGCACGTTATCAATTATAGTTCGGCAGCGGGTACATATTTAATCGAACGCCACAGCGAATCTGCTTCAGCAATATTACCACTTATATCTTTATTCCAAAGCGATTGGACTTTTTTATCAAGATTTAGATAAAGACTTCCATCAACCACGGAATAAACGTTGGGGTCACCGTAGAATTTCTTGCCAAGGGATGCGCCATAGGCACAGAAACCGCCATAGGCAGGTAAATACTTACTGGGGTTTGTGTCGAATGTTGATTTGTTCTCTGCATTACTAAACGCGTAGATGTTGTCTTGATAGATGGTTAGGTTGTGACCATTACCTCGGGTGGGGCCGTTTTTTTGTTGGTATGATACTAGGTCGTAGCCACCCACCGCGATGGCAATCGTTGAGTGATCTGCCGCCGATACGCCCCCCGATAGTAGAGCCAGTGCTGTTGTGATGGCTATTAACAACTGTTTGATTTTCATGGTATTTATCCTCGTTAGGGGTAGATTAATGGGTGGTTTGTTGTTGGAAGTAATGCTCTAAGTCGGTGAATCCACCAATATGTGTATCGTCCATATAGATTTGTGGAACGGTACGGCGACCGGTGTCTTCTATCAATAGTGCCCTTAGTGCTTGGCTCCCATTGACGTCGTGTTCGCGGTAGGTGATTCCTTTGCTAATCAGCAATGCTTTTGCTGCAACGCAATAGGGACATGTTTGGGTTGTATAGATATCAACAGTCATCAGGTTCTCCGTTATCGCTAAGGGCTGGGTAGTGAGTCGATGAGAGTATGATATGCATCTGAATAAATACGATCTATAATCAATCGTCGTTATTAATAGTGAGATCGTCTCATGCCGGTATTATCTGAAATACTTTCGAGCATAAAAGCCAAAGGTAGTGTGTACTTTTGCGACAAGCTCGACCCACCCTGGAAACTAGTCGAAAATATGGCGTTCTCTGCGGCTTTTCACTACGTGCGCGGAGGGAGATGTTGGATTGAGTTTGCGGGTGAGAATTTTTTGTTGGGTCCGGGTGACTTAGCATTTGTAGGTCGGGGAGGTCCGCATGTTCTATCGAGTTCCAAGGGTGGCCTTGGCGAGAATGAGGATGCTGCTTCAACCCATCTGCTATGTGGTTATTTCAGTTTTAGGGACCCTATACCGTCGCCGCTCGATGATGCGATCCCGCCAATATTAATATTGAGATCAGATGAAATCTCGAGTCTTCCCTGGCTAAAAACCACCTTAGAGCACCTGAGTTCGGAGTACAATTCTCAAACACCGGGTGCGATGGTCGTGGTTAACAAATTAACCGAAGTGGTGCTTGTGGAATTAATTCGTTTTCATATTCATAAAGAGGGTTCTCATAATTTTATTGCAGCGCTATTTGATCCACAAATAGGACAAGCGTTAACGTTAATGCATAAGCATCCTGATACACATTGGACGCTAGAATTATTAGCGTCCAAGGTCGCTATGTCGAGAGCCGCATTTGCACGACGATTTAAAGAGATGGTTGGGCAAACGATGTTTCAGTATTTAACCACGGTAAGAATAAGGGTTGCCTCGGATCTATTGCGATATTCGCAGCAGCCTGTTGCGGATATTGCCGAAGCAGTGGGCTATGTGTCTGATATGGCGTTTGCTAAAGTGTTTAAAGATCAAATTGGAGTAACGCCGGTGGCTTGGCGTAAAGAGTATCGGGCAGGTCTTAAGGAAAAACAGGGCTAGTCTTTGGATTTAGCTATATGAACCGAAATATATAGATAGCCTCCCCCAGAAAACAGTCTGGGGGGCATGACTTACGCCAATTTAGTGTTGTGAGATAAAGGCTTATTTTCATGTAAGAGATATCTCACAATACTGTCATCCATTTACGCCAAAGTAGTAGGAATATCTCTGCTTGTTTCATTAAGTGATTGATATATAAGGATATTACAAAATTGGCTTGGCACTGGGTAGCATTAAGGTATTTCTACCCCATTGAGCGGCGTCAGAATATCGATAAAGTAGGCTCCGTACTCAAGGAGACAAGAGCAAAGGATGTTGCTCTGCACAACAGGATGTTGTGTTGAAAGGATAGTGATATAGGGATATATCGACACGGAAGTAATAAAACAGGATGTTTTAGGAGTGGTAAGTGCGTTTCCAGGGATTTGGAGGCCATAAGGACATTGCTGCTAGGGATTGCTGGCAATTTGCACACGGTGAGTGCGAGGATATTATCAAGGAAAACTATGTATTCTATACATAGGTGTGTGATGAGGGATATTCGTTATGGATGACGAAGAAGGAATTTGGAGTATGCGAGGCTGGGCTGGCAGTTGTGCGGCCCGTCGCATTCTATATGTGTCGTTTTACTTTCCCCTGATGTTATTCCGTGCTTTTCTTTTGAATACCCAGCTATTGCTAAATCTAGGTAACTCGTTCATTGAATGTGAAGGAGATAGAGCGCCTGACGGTACGGAACCCCTTCCTCGTAGAGATTAATTCGGTAACGGCTTTACGGTAGTGGCTCTGTTGTTGCGTGAGTGAATGGAATTCACCAGAAGCCAATTTTACGGTGTGAGAGATTGGCTATTTTGTTTGTAAGAGATATCTCACAATCGTGTCATCCTTTTGCGCAATATGTGTAGGAAAAACTCTCGATAAATATATAAATTATTGATATATAACAATATATTCGGTTTCTCTGGCTTGTAGGAGCGTGTGGGGATATTACCACCCTATTGAGCGGCGTCAGAATATTGATAAAGTAGGCCCCGTACTCAAGGAGACAAGAGCAAAGGATGTTGCTCTACGCAGCAGGATGTTGTGTGAAAGGATAGTGATATAGGGATGTATCGACACGGATGTAAGTAAAAGGATGTTAGGGAGTAGTTAATGCGTTTCCAGGGATTTGGAGACCATAAGGACATTGCTGTCATGGATTGCTGGCAATTTGCACACGGTGAGTGCTGGGATAATATCAAGGAAAACTATGTATTCTATACATAGGTGTGTGATGAGGGATATTCGTTATGGATGACGAAGAAGGAATTTGGAGTATGCGGGACCGGGCTGGCAATTGTGCAGCCCGTCGCATGCTGAATGACCCTATCTATTTTTATTTCAAATTAGTTATTCCAAAAATGCTACCCTCTTGATCTGTATCTACCTTTACTTCGTGATCCATAGAGATAGCCTGTATCCATGTATACCCCGTTTATGCAAATCGAGCCAACAACACGCTGTAATTACACCTGTGGATTTTGTGCCGGTCGTTCACTTCCCCAAGTAGACATGTCATTAGAGACCTTTCAAACCATTATCGATAATGTAGATCATTTAGAGCATGTCGAACTGCAAGGAGAAGGGGAGCCTCTGATGAACCCACACTTCTTCGACATGGTTACTTTGTTGAGGAAAAAATTTCCTGATGTACTTATCTCGATGATTACCAACGGTAGCTTATTTACGGATGAACATATAGAGCAGCTGTTGAGCCATGGTATTAACAAAGTCATGGTGTCCATGGAATCTGCCGATCCTGTAATGTTTAGGATGATTCGTGGTGGGAAATTATCAAGAGTGGAGCGAGGCTTGGCGGCGCTTGTTAAAACTAGAGATGCTTCTAGGAAGCAGCTGCCGGAGATCGGGCTTTCGATCACTGTACTCAAAAAAACGGTTGATCAGCTTGACGCTATTTCGGGGTTTTATCGTCGATTGGGCCTTGATGGTGGCGTAACACTGCAGCTATTAAATGGGATGAATTGTTATACTCAATATTATGACGATGAGATGTTAGCTCAAATACCTAATAAATCGGATGTCGCACGATTTAACCAACTCGCAAATACCCCTGCAATGCAATCCAATTTGTCTAAGGCTGGCTCGGTGCCAGGATTCTACCAACACCTTTATGCTCAACCTTCTGCCAAACCTACTTGTCCGTGGCTAGAGAATGGATTATATGTTGCGGCGAATGGCACCGCTTGTTCTTGTTGTATGATAAAGGATAGCAACGATGGTTTTGAGATATTTAATAAAGAGAATGTTTCTGAAATATCCAGGCAACGGAGTGCAGTGTTAGCGACTCTCTATTCAGGAAATATCCCAAAGGCGTGTAGTGAATGCGGTACTGCTAATAAGGTGGTTAGTTATGCGCGCAATGTTGGCTAATGATTGCGTGTTAGATGACGGGTGTGTGGGTGTGCTTAGCAAACCAATCAATAAAGCGGCGTTGCTGAAAACGTTAGCTAAGCACTTTGAAGAAAATACCGAAACCTAATTAATTCAAATCTTCTAAGGCAAACCAGAGAACAAAGGTATGTTGTTTACCTGTGAGCAGTCTCGTAAGCAGACCGTTTTTGAGATAAGCGCGACCCAAGTAGAGCCCCGGAGCAACGAGCCGAATTTCATCGCGTACCGCGCGGGCGATCACAATGTTCGAGCTTTCGTAGTTCAGTGCAATAACAGGCATACCGTCATTGGTCAGGCTATTATCGACAATGCTCACGTCGGCGCTTACGTTATTAAAGGAGAAAGGGGTGGTGGGAAAAATTTTATTGGTTAGCGTGGTTGCCCCCAATGCATCGGTAATAAATACTTTTCCGCCCCAAAAAAAATTGAGCAGGTTAGAAGGGCCTTCGAGACCTGGAATGGGTAGAGGTAACCCGGTGAGAAGCAATTCTTCTCCTGGATTACTGGTACTTGGGATTTCGAAGGCGGTACCGGTAGTATAGACCTCGGTGAGCTCTGAGCCGCTGAGACCTTGTAAATCGTCTAAAGATGTAGGGTATACGTCGATAGCTTGTACATTGGTTGAAATACAAAAAAAAGTGAGGGCAATAAGTAGAAACTTAGCGTGATTGCGATTTTTCATGGGCTTTCTCATGGTTAATGAATGTCTAGCGGCACGTTGTACCATTCTTCATTCATTGTTGGTTACCCTCCTTGCGGAGGGGTATCGCTAACCTGTAGTGCCAAATTGCTGTGTCTCAAATTCAAGCGTCTCGCCATCCGCCGGGATATGATAACGATCATCCCATTGGCGTATATGTATCGCGTGTTGCAATTCATCCCGTTGAACAGGGCAATGATCCAAGGCTTCAAGGTGATTGGCGACAACGACCTTGTCGGTAATTTCACCCATTGATATCGCGTCTTCGAGTCCCATAATAATGTCTCCACCGATATCCATGTTGGCCCCTCCGGCGGGAATCAGTGTGATGTCGGGATTGTGGTGGGCGATGCAGTGACGCACGTCATCGGTCAATAGGGTATCCCCAGCCAAATATAGACTGGGTTCGTTGGGAATGTTTATCACGTATCCGTAACCATGGGCCATCATTTTACCCACTAACCCTCTGCCATGAAGGCAAGGAATAAGATCTATGCTGCCAGAAAAGAAAGGGTTGCTTGCCTCTGTTGATAGCGGAATTACCTTTAGCCCTTTTTTCTCCAAATAAGCGACGTCGTCGACAGGGCAGTATACGGGGATGGCTTTTTCTCTGAGCCATGTAATACCAACGCGATCCAGGTGATCAAAGTGTCCTTTTTGACAATGCGTGATTAAACAATGAGTGACCTTTTCGAGAATGGCGTCGCATTCTTTAGGCAGGGCTACCAAGGGGTTTTTTCGATGCTGCAAGGTGAGATATTTGAGAGGAGGGATGGAGCCCTGAGGTGCAAGCATGGGGTCCACTAAGATTACTTGTTGGTTAAATTGAATGACGATAGTGGCATTGCGTAATTGGGTGATTTTCATGGTGAATCCTAATGTAGCCTGTAGTTTTTGATCATCTAAGGCCTATTGTATGAAGATGAGTGCGGCGCTATTATGGCTGCTTAAGACATAAACCATACAATTCCAGACGTTATTCTAGTACTGCTGTATAGGGATCGGTGATATGAAAATTGGTTTGTTGGTGTACCCCGAGTGCATTGCGTCAGGGTTATTGGCGTTTGCGGAGTTACTGACGGTGGCAAATCAACGGGCAAATAAAGTCTGTTTTGATATTGCCTGGGTTGGTTTGGACACCGATGCAGTTACATTGCATGTGGGGGACGGGCAACCCATATTGAGCCTGGCGCCGACGGTTGTATTGAGTGATATTGTTAGCGCTAAGGATGCATTGGATGTTCTTGTTGTTCCTGGCTTTTGGACCTGCTCTCAACGTGATGTGACACAGGCGCTACTTGATAAGTCTGCGCTTGTTGGGGAGTTGACGAACTTGCCCGCCAGTACCCAATTATTATCTTATTGCACTGGGGTATGCTTGGCAGCAGAGGCGGGGAAATTAGATAAACTCACCGCCACATCAACGTGGTGGCTAGCGGGTTTTTTGCAGCAGCGGTATCCCTTGGTGAATTGGCGGTTTAATCATACCTGCATTACACACTTTTCTGCTAATGATAGCGGTGGAGCTACTGCATCGGGAGTAAATGGTTATCTTCCGATGGCTCAGCAACTTATTGAGCAGCATTGTGGAGAAGATATTTTGCGGGATGTGGTTGATGTGATGGTGATTCCCCGCCCGGAGAAAATGCAACAGCCTTTTCAGGTGATTAATTTAATGGAATTGGATGATCCGCTGATGCGCAAAATTTACGTATGGGTGGAACAGCGACCTGCAGCGGAGTTGTCGATGTCTGCATTATCCAAAAGTCTCAATCAAACTGAACGCACCTTGTCGAGAAAAGTTAAAAAAGCCACGGACCTTTCTTGTGCACAATTTATGAGATTGGTGAAATTGCATCAAGCGAGTGACATGCTGATTTACAGCTCCCTTGGTGTAAACAGCATTAGTCATGCATTGGGCTTTTCGGACGATGCCTCCTTTCGGCGCAGCTTCAAAAAAGTGACGACCTTTGCGCCCGGAGAATATAGGACATTATTTAAACGGTAATTATTCAGGTGAACATTAGCGGGGAGGCTGAAAATTTTCTATGTATTTCCGATGAATGTTAATGATGTCATTATTTTTGATAAGAGATTGAATGGCGCTCTTTAGCTGGTCAATGATATCGCTATTCATGTGTGGTTGAATTTTTGAACACTGTAGCCAGGCTTCTTTAGTGTTCACCAATAGGTAATGGTTCTGATGATCGAAGAATTGCTCAATGTTATCTTTTCCTCCGATAAACCCATCAATTTTTCCACTGGCAAGCATTTGTAGCGCATCTTCATAGTCGTTGAGTTCTTTTTTGATTATGTTGTGATTGTTCTCAAAGCGCTCCCCATAGTGTGCGGACCGTAACTTGCCCACGATTTTTCCCTCGAACGATTCTACATTATTCAATGTGATGCGATTTTCTGGGCGACTAAAAGGATTGGTTATGATGATCACTTGTTTTTTTACGATCATTTCAACCTGGGAGTATTGCTTTTTTCGATCGATAGAGGTGAAAAATATTGCGCAATCAATCGTGCCATCCTCCATGCCATTAATCATTCTCTTATAGGGCAATAGCGTGATGGTGTTGTCGATCTTGCTTACATCCACTATGCGTCGGGTGATGTCATTATAGATTCCTGAAGGGGTACCGTCAGTATTTCTATATCCGTAGGGTTTGCCTATTTCGATGACGGCGAGATTAACTGTCGAAGAGGCAGCGCTGAATCCACTGCTCACAGAGGTAGATACAAAAAGGATGAATTGCAGAAAAAACATCGTGGCGATGTATTGTTTGGGTTGTTGCATAATACTCGGGCCAACGACAGCAGGTTTACATGAAGGCTAGATCAAAAATGATGCTTTTTCAATCTTTGACGAAATGGACTAACTGTTCCATATGTTACTGGATTTAAAGCAGTATTTATAGAGTGCGAAGTATTGAAAGAACAGTAATGGTCCTACGAGTATGATTAATACGGCAATGGTGACATAGAGCTCTTCTGGTGATACCGAGTTGCTCCAATCCCCTGCGTAAATGGAATACAAGTCATAAGTTAGACCCACCGGTATTGCACAACCCCACCATTGTCTGAAAAGTATTTTTTTGTTATAGGAAAAGCCAAAGATACCGAGAATAATGATGCCATAGATCAGAATTTCGCTGGCCATTTCCGTGGAAACCATGTCGTCATCGAAGAGTAAAGATGTAATCGAAAGGCATTCGGCGACAAGAAAGAACCAGAAAAATACTTTCCACCACTTTTTGGACGGCACGAGGTCATCGTCAAGCGATACATCTGAGGATGGTGGAGTGTAAGGGTTTTTCATAGGATGTTAACTCCTTCATTTCTTGGCGCTTTTGGGCGCACATAACATCTGCTACGATGGTCTCTTGTCTACCTCAAAAAATAATAAAGGACAAATCATGGAATTGCACGGTCGTCGAGCTAACTTTTTATTGTGTTGCGTTATTGGGTTTGTCTTATCTGGGTGTGCGCCACGTCCAGACCCTGATGTTAGTGCGGAGCTGGCAAGGGTATATGGCGAGTGTACTTTTACGTTAAATACTACGTTATTGGATATGCCTGAAATCGCGGTCACCGATGAACGCTATCAGATGATTCAATCTATTGTGGATGGACTTGTTAAAGAGCGTTACCAACAGTTCCCTTGGAAAGTCCATACCAAACTATTCGAATACCCTGTGCCAAATGCGTTTACCACTGGTGGTGGTTATCTTGCGGCATTCACCGGGGTATATGCGATGGCGGATGATGAAGCGGCGTTAGCCGGTGTGATTGCTCATGAGCTATCACATATGGCGACGGTTGATACGATGGAGATTGCTACCTACCTTGAGAGCATGTTAGCGCTTCAGCTGGCGCAAAGTGGGGTGAGCGGGGAATATGATAGCGGGCAGGCGCTACGGACAGTGGTAGATTTCTGCCTGGCAATACCCGGTCTAGTTGATAGAAAGTGGAAGGATGATCTAAATACCGTTGAGAATAGCGATGTAGATGCTGTCTACGGGGATGGCGCTGTTCCACATATTCCTTATACCTACAGTGATGATCCAGAGAGTGCCTACTATTCGGAATCGAGAGATCCTGAGGGTGTAGCCCGCCAGAGTGCGTGCAATATCAATGATCGGGAGGTGGTCGACGAATTCGTCATTATTAACCCTGATTACTATCTAACGAATTACCTAGACTCCGGCTCACTACCGCCCATTCCGGATAATCTTGGTGGCGGCATTGGAGGTTTACCAAGCACCGAGATCTTGTGGCAGACCCAGCCCTGGCTCCAATTTCAGCAGACGGCGTTTATGCGTTATGCCGAGTGTCAGGCAGATGAAGGCAGCATGCTGAATCTATTGGCAGCTGGCTATAACCCATTGGCGTTGAATCAATCTTTCGCACGCATGATTGATTTATTTGATATCGATGAGTCCACCAGTGATTGGCGGTTTATCAATCACCCGTCCCTTGGTCAGAGAATAGAAGATAATAGAGCGTATATTGCTAGCAATACGGATGTGTTGCCGAGCCTGTCTGAACTGGATTCTCCCGAGAACGGGTTTTCACCCTATGTATTTTTGGTCGATCAAATTGAGGCCTTTGAAACGGCAAGAGATGTTGCGAGAAGCGACTTGTTCGTTGGAAAGAGCGCTCAATTACGATCGAATACGGCGTCGGCGCAGGTTGATCAGGCTGCATTTGAGCCAATAACAGCCGTTGATCTTGCGGTATTGTTGATGGAGGAGTTTTCCATGCAAACTCAACGTAGATCACAGATAGGTCAAACTCAGGACGAGAGTAAGTGTGAGGTGTATTCGCGGGTTTATGAGAAGTTGACAGGCAAATCGCCCTTAGCCTGCCGAGTGGCAGACTAAGGGCGTAGACTAGTTCACTTTTTTCAAGAAACAGGTCAGTAGTACAATGCGTGTACCGTTGACGCGGCCTTCAATATGTTCTGGGTTGGACGTCAGTGAAATATTCTTCACCGTGGTGCCACGCTTAGCGGTGAAGTTGGCACCCTTAACCACAAGATCCTTAATTAAGGTAATGGTGTCACCGGCTTGTAGTTGAGCACCATTGCTATCAACACACGGGGTGTCGCCATCATCGTCTTCGCTAATGCCTGATTCTGCCCAAGCCCGTACATCATCCTCAAGGTACAGCATATCGATAAGGTCTTGTGCCCAACCCTCAGAAGAAAGTTGCTTTAGCGTTCTCCATGCCATTACTTGAACGGCGGGTTCTGGGCTCCACATGCTGTCGTTAAGGCAGCGCCAATGATTGGGCTCTAGTGGTTGATCGCCTGCTATTTGCCCCTTACAGCGGTCACATAGCATGACACTTTGTTCTGGGCTACTGTCGGAAGGGGTCACTTCGTATACGGACAGAGCGCTATCTGAGGCGCACAGCTCACATTTTGAGTCGCAGCGGGTCAAAAGAGTTTGTTCGGTTGTCATGGACGATGCCTTTTTATCGCGGATGCTGCCAAAAATTAGAAGCGGTAACCAAATACCCCTAGGTATTCAGTGAAGTCGAATTCTTGTGCGGCTTTATCACCTTCGGAGCTCGTCACTACGTCTGGCATATTGATGTGACCATGCTTAATCATGTACCTGAAGAAGAAATCCTCTAAGAAAGAAATCTCAACACCGGCTTTAAGGGCGTAACCGTAACCGGAGTAATGAAATTCATCATTTTTCTCGCGATCTAAAAGCGTGACATTGGTTCTAGGATACAGTACCCCTGCGCCGCCGCCAGCTACCCAAGAAAAGTCTATGCCCTTCACCGGCTGCCAGAATGAACGATAGTACTCGCCTTCCAGCGCGATATAGTTCAGTCCATCAGTATGTTCGTACCGTAGGAAGTCTTCTGTCAGTACTTGTGTTCCGCTTTGTGTGGTGCCTTGAATTTCACCCTCAATTTCAACGGTTTGGTCTTCAACGACAACATATTTCATATGGTCGATAACAAAAGAAAGGGAGACATTGTCCGTTAAGAAGTAGCCAACACGTAAGTTGGTCTGAGGGATGCTGATGCGCCCAGGATTGAGAAAGTCGTCGAGCCAACCGCCGCCTTCGACATCAGACTGTCTGTCTTCAGCTTCTACGTCTTTTAGTGTGAAATTGTGGTCATCGCCTTCAAATTCGATGTCACTCTCGGAATAGTCGGCATTGTTCCAACCCCATGCGAAATACCATTGTCCTGCTTTGCGGTACGACTCGGCGTGAACGGTGGAAATGCTGGTCGCTAATAAGAGTGTTGTTGCTGCAATCGATAACTTCTTTAACATAATAATAAATGCGCATAATAGTGGGTGTGTTTAGAGGTCGCGATTATATCCGCTGATAGGTTCTGTGGCTATGACTCATGCTTACAGCTGGGTTGTTTTTGATCAAAAATGAGCTCTGGTATTGATTTGGGCCATTGGTCTGACGGATATTTGTTCGGTCATTTTGGCCAAAAACTATCAATGGGCGCCGGTTTTGTCATTGCTGGGTTTGTTTAATTCACCATCATGTGAATAGGCAGTCATTTTTTTGTAACCCAAATGTGACCGTATGTAAAAGCGCTAACTTACTGATTCTAGTTGATTAATCGTTGTACATAACACAAAAGTAGTAGTCGTATTTATTTAATTATGCAAAACAATTGCAAAATATTCTCGAAATGCCCTTTTTGCCTGATGGATTTATCGGTAAGCTGTAAGCAGTGTACAAGTTAGTACTGCTATGCTAATAATTAGCCTGATTAAAAAATAATCATATTCCGGCTGGGAATGGGTAAATAAGAACAACAATAATAAATGCGCTCGTTACACCCACGCCTTCTTTTGGCGACGTATCGAACATAATTTTCATTGGTAGTTCATGCCTGCTATACGATACTTCTGTATCTGTGTAGTGCTCCTGGTGGTGTTAATTGAGGAGAAGGTAATGTTTTCGCAATGGCGTCAACACATACAGCGTGTGAAATCGGTGGCCATGGTCAGTGTTATTGCTGGTTTGGTAATGGGCCCATCTCTTAGTCACGCAGTGCTTACTGATAGCCTAGGGATAGGTAATGCTAAGGCGCTTAGTCTTGCGCACGCGGTAACGGCAGATCCACCTGGAATTGATTCGATTCACTTTAATCCCGCAGGCCTAGTTAAGCTAAAAGGCCGTCAGCGTCAGATTAAGGTTATCTCTGGTAGCTTTGATATTACATTGGAGCTGGGGGATTATAATCAGCAGCGTAAGAACCTATTGGAACAGGCCGATACGTTTTATAACGATGCTAATTTTCCTATTGAATTAAAAGAGGACTATTTCTACGACGAGTCCCATAACTCGACGAGTGAGACAGAAGGCGCATCGATGATGATGCCGTTTTTCGGAATGCAGGATTTGCCTGTTCTTCTTTTTCCTATTGGGGGAGCGTCATATTCTGCACCAGAGAGTAACGTGACTTTCGGAACGAATGTATATACACCGCTGGCAGCAGGTTTTTATCGAGCGGATGATGATCCAGGTCGATTTATTGGGCAGCGTTTATCATTTATGTTGTTGACCTACTTTTCACCGTCAATTGCCGTACAAGTTACTGATGAGTTTTCTTTTGGAGCGTCAATCAACTTCAACTATGCAGGGGTAGGTCTGGAGCTACCATTTAGATCTCCACATATCGGCATATGGGCTTTGCCGGGATTGCAAGACGGTGTGGGTTGTGAAGATGAAATTGATGGTCAGTTAGTGAATCTATGTGGTCAGCTTAACCCCTATGATGTTATTGGAACGCTATCGTTCGAAGTAGAAAAACAATTGGCATTTGGTTTTAACGTTGGTTTTTTGTGGGAGCCAACGCCGTGGTTTGCATTTGGGTTTGTATATCAATCACCTGTGTCGATGGCGATGGAAGGGGATTATCAGTGGGTTAATGAGCAGGGTTGGGTTGATTTTATTACACCTTTAGCTAACCCAGATCCGAACTCGGCGGACCCTTTAGCGCAAATTACAAAATTCGTCTTAGCAGGTATAGGTATTGAGGGTATTCCAGTGTCTGAGGGAACGGCATTTTTAGATATGGAAATGCCTGAGCACTATTCCTTTGGTGTGAGTTTGCAGTTAACACCTCAATTCAAAGTGAATGTGGATTATAAGTTTACGGCGTGGTCCGCTTGGCAGGGCATTCCGGTGGAGTTTTCTGAGTCCATTGATTTGTTGGCATTGGCCGGAGTTATCCAAAGTGATATGGCGACCAGTAACTCCCTTACCTTTCCCTTGGGGCTAGAAGATACATGGAACTGGGCAGCTGGATTTGAATATGCATATTCAGATCGATTAGATTTGCGCTTTGGTATCGAAGATCGACCCTCGTCAATTCCTGAAGAAGCCCGTAGCCCTTTGTTGCCTATCGGTAGTGGTTTATTTTATGGGTTAGGATTTGGCTATAAGCTGGATTCTGGAGCGCAATGGGATGTAGGGTTAGCATACTTCAGCTCTGAAGTTGAGATGCCCGGTGGATCTAGTCGTTTAGGTAACAGTAATGACGGTTCCTTGGTTATCTACAACCCGTTTCCAGGGCAAGATATCACCGCAACATTGGAAGTTATCCTGTTTGAAATGAGTTATCGGAGTGAGTTTTAGTTTTTCGATAACAAAATTAAGACATAAAAAAACCGCTTATGAATAAGCGGTTTTTTTATGTCTGGAAGAAATCACTGGCCAAGCTTATAGGCTTCTTCTGCCATCTTCAAAAAGCTCGGTGGTTCACCTGCGCCATAGACTTCCAACGCTGCGCCACTGACATAACCAGAACTGTCAGCTGCCAGGAATAAACAAGCATTAGCAATGTCAGCTGGTGTGGCCATACGTTTCATCGGTAAAGAGCCTTCGATTAATTCAATGCCTGCATCGCCACCGTAATGTTCACCTGCGGCTTCGGTTTTAATGAGACCAGCGATGATGGCGTTAACACGTACATTATCAATACCCCATTCTTGTGCAAAGGAGCGACTGACATTAATCAGTCCGGCTTTGGCTGCGCCGTACGCGGCTGTACCCGGAGATGCGCGCACGCCACTGACGCTGGCAATATTGATGATACTGCCGCCATTGGCTGTTTTGCACATGGCATGATAAGCCTGTTGTGAAAATATCATCGGTGCGATTAGGTTTAATCGAATAATGGCTTCGGTTAATTTTGACGGCGCATCGGCTGCGGCAACAGGAGGGCTGCCGCCCGCGTTGTTGATCAAAATATCGAGGCGACCGGTGGCTTCGATAGCAGAATCAATTAGTCCCTGTGATTGCTCTTCTTTGCGTACGTCGGCGGCGATAAATATTGCTTCTTTACCTGCCCCCTGAGGTAGTGACGCTGGCGCATTACGGCCGCATATAAATACGTTAGCACCGGCGGACAGGAATGCTTCGGCGATACCAAAACCAACGCCCTTGGTGCCCCCTGTCACGATGACAGTTTTGTTTTCGAAATTATGCATAATAAGCTCTTCGGTTTAACGAATTATTCTTTCGTACTATTCTTTAGTGCTGCGCTTGCGCAGATATTTCCACACGCCGCTAGCGCTACCTACCAGTGTGTCTCCACACCAGGCTTTGCCATCCACAAATGCCATGGTGGCGGTTGTTTCTACGATCGTACCAGTGGCGTGAATAAATTCACCTGGTACGGTGCCAGCGATAAAATTAGTTTGCATAGAAACAGTCACTACCGGATGGCCGCCGTCTTTTTGTAACGCAGCAGTCATACCCATCGCTTCATCTAATAGGGTCAACATTAGCCCGCCGTGGCCGCGATTATTGCCGCCAATATGCGTTTCTGTCATGACTAAACCTGCAGAGCCCTGCACATTGCCATTGTTGTCTTTCGCTTTTTTATAACTAAGAGGGCCGATATGCTTAGAAAATGGTGCGTATCCACCTTCGTCGAATCCTTCGGGAATTATTGCTGCCGTTTCGGTAATGGTTTCACTCATAATGTTTGTCTCCAGACATTGTTCGGTTAATTACCTGTGTTCTGATTATCTAAACATACGAAATTGTCGCCCAACTAATCGAGCGACAATTTCGGCTGGGTGTTACCCTTTTTCTAGAATGGCTGCGCCGGTGGGTACACCTGCCCCTGCTGTCACCAGTACATGGTTGACATCATTGACTTGGTTTACCGAAGTGCCACGAATTTGTCGCACCGCTTCTGCTATACCGTTCATACCGTGAATGTACGCTTCACCTAGTTGTCCGCCGTGAGTGTTGACGGGCAGTTTTCCGCCTCGGCTGATGTGTCCATCTTTCACGAAATCTTTGGCTTCGCCACGGTCACAAAATCCGAACGCTTCCAGCTGAGGCAATACCCATGGAGAGAAATGATCATAGAGACAGGCGACATCAATATCGTCTGGCGATAAACCTGCCATCTTGTAAATATCACTGGCGCAAGCATCAAATTCTGGAATGCCAGAAATAGATTCACCATAAAATGGCGTCATCATACGAGAATCTTTTACGATACTTTGACGTGCACTGGCAATTAATGCAGGTGTATTGGCAAGATCTTTGGCCTTCTCTGCGGTAGTGACCACAAAGGCTACGGCGCCATCACTTTCCTGGCAGCAATCCAGTAAACGTAAAGGGTCTGCGATCATGCGAGAATTTTGATGCTCTTCTAGCGTGATTGGACGTTCGTAGAAAAAAGCGTTGGGGTTGGTAGCAGCAAAATCACGCATGGATACTGCAACGCGACCAAAGTCTTCACTCGTAGCGCCAAATTCATGCATGTAACGACGGGCACTAAAGGCAATCCAAGCCGCGGGTGTCATAAATCCATAGGGAAAGTAATGACTGAAGTTAATGATGTTGGGGTCCATCGGGCTGGTGCTAAACAATTGTCCGCTACCAAAACGAAGGCCAGAACGTTCGTTTAATGCTCGATAAATAACAACGGTGTCACATAAGCCGGAGCTAATAGCTGTTGCAGCGTGTACAAATGGCCCGCAAGCAGCACCACCGCCGAATTCAGTGCGAGAGAAAAACTTTAATTCTTTACCGCCAATTTGGCGTAGAATTTCGTTTTCCCAGTTATTATCCATGCTAAAAGTAGCCATGCCATCAATGTCGGCGCCTTTGATACCGGCGTCATCCAGTGCGGCTTTAACCGCTTCAACGGCCAGTTGCATTTCAGTACGGCCAGAATCCTTGGAAAATTCTGTTGCGCCAATGCCAACAATAGCCGCTTTACGAGAAATAGTTGCAGTCATGATTATGCTCCCTCTTTGGCAAGCTGAAGAAGGGCTGAGCCACTGACGTGATTTCCCATACCGTTTTTGCCACGAAATTCTATTTTAGCGATAGTGTACTCGCCCTCTTGATTTAACTCGGCCACTTCACCTGTCATTACCATCGTGTCACCAGGATGGTTCGGTGCGCCTAAGTTAAACTTGATGTTCTTAATGCGGCTGCCAGGCCCTGCCCAGTCCGTGAGATAGCGACCGACAAAACCATTGGACGATAAAATGTTCATAAAAATATCCGGCGTGCCTTTGTCTTGCGCGGCGGCCTTGTCGTGGTGAACATCTTGAAAGTCTTGCGTGGCAATCGCAGAGGACACAACAAGTCGTGATGTAATTGGCAATTCGAATTTTGGTAAGCTGTCGCCCACTGACAAGGATGAAGCGTTAATGTTGTTTGTAGTGCTCATAAGATTCGCTCCTATCACTTAGTTGAATTAACGGGACGGAAAAGAGGTAACGTCATATCGTCTTGTACTTCGGTGAGTGTCATCTCCACCTCCATACCAATCTTGATATCGTCCGGTTTTACGTCGGTTAATTGTGTGGCAATGCGAACGCCTTCTTCAAGATCAATCAGTGCGATGGCATTGGGGTAATCAAACGGCGGAATTTCTGGATAGTACATGACGGTATAAGTGTATACGGTACCTTTTCCAGATGCCGCTACGGTTCCCCATTCGAGAGATTGGCATTCACTACACATGGGTTGTGGTGGGTGACGTAACGTCGAGCAGGATTCACATTTCTGAATCAATAGCTCGCCATCACGTAGGCCTTGCCAGAAGTGTTCGTTATCGTAATTCTCGACCGGGTGTACGCGGGTGATCTTTTGAACGTCAGATCCTGGCTTCTTTGCGCCGGGCTGTTTTTTCGGCGTTTCATATTGGAAGTAAGTAATATTGGCTTCGGCAAACTTCTCGTTATTCTGATCAAGAAATTCCGCCAGTTCGGTCACAAAGAACCCTTTACCCATGCCGGTGCTCTTAAGGTCCGTCATATGCACCAAGGTGCTGTAGTGATGGACTTGGTCGCCTTCAGTGAGATAGCGATGGAAGGTTTGGTCATAGCTCACTGCCATGACGCCACCATAGCCATTGTCTTCTAGCAGCTTCAATAGCTCATAAGGATTGTCATCGGTTGAGCCAGGAGGGTAGTTACCTTGAGCGTCCCGCATTGTCCACATTTGCATCATGGTAGGGGGTGCTGTGACGTCATCAAATTCAGTGTCTTTACGATAGTCGTCGTCAAGATAAAGAGGGTTGTCATCCCCCATAGCCGTGCACCATTGCCATACCTGGGTGCGACTCACTGGATTCCAGCTTTTGTAGGGGCCAACTCGGCGATTGAGCAGGTGGGCAACCTTCTCTCGAATGGCCGCTGATACGTTGTCCGACATGGGTATTCCCTCTTGGTTTTCTAATGAGTGGTTAGAGACATTGAGAAGCTTGTCCGGTATATCGGACATTTGCTGCATATCGCCTCAATATCAATGATGTTTCCGCTATGTTAACTATAGGTAGGCTTCATCATAATAATTATGCATTATTATTGCAATATTGATGCAGAATTATCGAACGATTCCTTGAGGGAATGTCTGGAAAGTTGAGTTGCAAGCGCGAGAATGGACGCAGAGAAGGTGGGAAATGGACAAGTTTAGCGGGGGAGAGATGTGTCAGAGGGCAGGTATAGCCTGCCCTCTGACACTGTCATCAATGAGACTAGCTCAAAAGCGACTTTAAGTCGAAGTCAGTATCGGACAATTGCTCAGCAGTTGCCGTAACTTTTTGTGCCACTAGCTTCTTTGCGGTCATAAACTCTTTTGAGCTATTAACGCAGTCAGCAGCCAGTATGGTGTCACCTTTCATATACCAACCAACAAACTGGCTGTCATCAGGGTTGCCACGAATGATTACGTTATCGTAACCCATGTTGAAACCGGCGATCTGAAGCTTTACATCGTACTGGTCAGACCAGAACCAAGGCAAGGCATGATAGGCCTTCTCATTGCCGCAAATAGTCGCAGCAGCGGTTTTGGCTTGTTCCATGGCGTTCGGTACGGACTCAAGGCGTAAGCTAAAACCCAGTACGTTGTTGGGGTGGAAAGTACAGTCGCCTGCTGCAACGATATCAGCATCGCTAGTTTGGGCGAATTCGTTCACTTCAACGCCGTTACCTACCGTTAGACCCGCTTGAGATGCAAGCTCAGTGTTAGGGATAACACCAATGCCGATAACAACTATGTCAGCATCCAGGGCCATGCCGTCTTTACAGATAACCTTTTCGACGCGGTCAGTACCTTGGAGTTCTTGGGCTTGAGCGCCAGTGATGATCTTAACGCCGTGGCTGCCATGGAGTTTGGCATAGTATTCTGACATTTCGGGAGCGGTAACACGCTCAAGTACACGATCCATCATTTCAAGTACGGTGACTTCCATACCCAATTTGCGTAGTGATGCCGCCGTTTCAAGCCCGATATATCCGCCGCCAACGATAACAGCCTTATTGCCTTCTTTTACTTCTGCTTGCATGGCTTGAGCATCGGCGAGGGTACGGATGTAATGTACACCAGGAAGTTTTCCTCCAGGGATGTCGAGATAACGTACGCGAGCACCAGTACATAGCGCTAGCTTGTTGTATGCGATGGTGTCGCCGTTGGTTAGCGTTACTTGCTTCGCATCACGGTCGATCGCTTCCACGCGCACACCCAGCGTAAAGGTGACGTCCGCCTTTTCGTACACTTTGGCTTTCATGATATCGAGCTGATCAGCAGTTTTTTCGCCGGTAAGCAATGCCTTGGAAAGCGGTGGTCGGTGGTATGGCATCACGTCTTCGTCACCTAAGACAATAATCTTACCTTCCCAGCCTTCTTTGCGAACACTTGTTGCGAGCTGCGCGCCAGCGTGGCTCGCACCGATGATTAAACAAGTTTGGTTTTCTGTGGACATAAAGGCCTCTCTACTGCAAAGAAAATGTTGGTTGGAATGCGGGTTTCCGCTTGCGTTGGAAGTATTTCTACTATACGGTGTATACTGATTGAGTCAAGTTAAAACACAGTGTTTGTAGTGTTATGAGCTCATCAGTAGCGACCACTGAGTTGTTTATAACAAAAAGTGGAAGCTCTTAAAAAGAATTCAGCAAAATAAAATACTATTTAACACTTTAAGTAGTCTGAACTAATATCAAGCTTGCTGATTAAGTGAGCAAAAGAGAGAACTGGAGAGAGAGATGCCTAAGATTCAAGTAACTAACCTAGCAGGAGAAGTTAGCAATCTGGACGCAACATCGGGTAACACGCTAATGGAAGAATTGCGTGATAACGGCTATGACGATATTGAAGCCGTATGTGGTGGTGTGTGTTCATGTGCGTCATGTCATGTCTATATTGAAGGTGATTGGGACAAGAAGTTAGATCCGCGTGGCGAAGATGAGCATCAGCTAGTAACCAGTACAGACTACTTTAAAGAAAATTCTCGTTTGTCATGTCAGATTACTATGACAGATGAAATGGAAGGTATGGTCGTTAAGATTGCTACGCAAGATTACTAATACGCCAGCCAAGAAACGCACACAAAAAAGCCGAATCGCTTGATTCGGCTTTTTTGTGCCTGCGTTTTGTCGCTGTGTCATTTAGGTCAAAATGTCATTGCTACCTAACTTGCGGGCATAAAAAAACCGATACGGAAGGTATCGGCTTTTCTATCGAAGGGTGTTAGTTACGCACTAGCCACTTCTTCCTTTTTTTCTTGAAGGTTTTCAAACCCATAGTTCTCTGGACGAATCGCCCGTACCGTCACAAACGCGCCTTTCTCTGGCTCTGTTTGTCCGCCAATCATGCGTGAGCGAGGCATTTCAGTGGCACCATCGAATTCAGAGCTAAAGTCTACTCGACGGGCAAATTCACCAAAGATGATACGTAACTGTTGGCGTGCTTGGTTCATACCAACACAAGCGCGACGTCCACCACCAAAAGGCATAAACTCAGTCGGCTTATATTTCTTACCTTCGCCTAACCAACGCTCGGGTTTAAAGTCCAACACATCATCACCATAGATATCGTGACGACGGTGAGTCAGGTAGATATTAGGCAGTACAGCGGTACCTGCTGGGATAACCCAATCACCAATTTGTGTATCGTTACGTAACCAGCGGATAAAGCCAACCGCAGAAGGTGTTAAGCGCTGAGATTCGCTAAGCACGGCAGTCATGTAAGGTAGTTCAGCTGCTTTGAGTGCGTCGTATTTACCTTCTTCCTGTACATGTGCAATTAGCTCTTCGCGTACTTTGGCAGTGACGTCTGGGCGTTGTTGCATCCAGATGCCTAACCATGCGCCGGTTGCTGCACTGGTTTCATGTCCACCAATCATTAGGCCAACACTTTCAGAGATAACGCGTTCAACATCTAACAATGTGCCGTCTTCATTGGTGGCGCGAGCCAATACCGATAAAGTGTGAGTCTCTTCAGAATCCATGCGGGCGCGAATGGCGGCAATGTCTTCTCGAAGCATGGCTGCAAGTTGAATTTTTAGGTCAACCGCACGCTTCCAAGGGAAGATGCCTTTTTTGCCGTTGCCCATCTTGCCTTCGGCAGTGCGCTTAAGGTATTTCTTGTTAAGCCATTTACGCCAGGTTCTTGCACCGACCATTTGGGCCAAGGTGAAGTTGGTGTCACTGGTGGCTTCGAGCATCCAATGTAGCATGAGCTCTTTGTATTGCTCTTTGCGGTCACCGCTGCGTAAATCAAATAGGGTGTAACAAATAACATCCAATGTGATATCGCCGATCAAACGCGGAATATTAAACTCATCGCCCACTTTCCATGAGTTAATGTGTTCGGAAACGATTTCTTGCATCACGCCAGCTCGTCCCTTAAGGCGGCCAGTGTTAAATTGGGGAATAACTATTTTACGAGAATCTTGGTGTGCTTTTTCGTTCAGGAATACGGTGTTGTTTTCGCCGAGGTCCATCGGAAGCTGTACTAAAGACGCGTCAATTTGATCTGGCTTTAGGCGTAGAATATCGCCAACCATTTTTTGATCGCTGGTCCATACCATTGGGCCTTGGCCTGGTAAGGTTAGCGTAAATGTATCTCCCAGCTCGCGCTGGTTTTTTTCCATGTAGTCCCAGATGCCGATACCTAGCCCAAGTGCCTGACGAACTTTGCTGTCTTTGGGGATTGGGGGGAGTTGTGGTGTTTGAGCCATTATAAATCTCCGGCTTTAAAAGCGTCTCGCTAGGGTAAACAAGTGTTGTCAGCGTAAAGAGCTCGACCATTAACGTAATTCAACTTTGCCGCAAAGGCTGGCTAGAACGCTAATACTGAAAAAACACGGTTGCTTAAATTATTGTTGTGATAACTGCCGACAGAGAAGAAAAGGACTCTGTCGGCAGTGTATTACTGAATGGTTAGTTAACGATTACTCGTCGCCACCAAACTTCTTAATGTTGTCCCAAAAGCGCTGAGGTACTTTGTCTTTAGGTACTTTAACAAAGCTCTCGATTGTAGGATCGCCATTAGTGTATGACTGCTCGCCGATACCCATGCCATCTTTTCCGAAGATAAAGAAAAGTGCCATACGGATAGTTAGCATGTAAACCGCATCTTCATCGTCAGCGTCATCAACGTCTAGACCAAACGCAACCGGTAGCATTGCTGCTGGGTACATTTGGTGAACATTACCTTCGATACATAAAGTGTCTTCGCCCACGATGAACTTTTCTAGTTCTAGGTGGATAACGAAAAGAGTGAAGCTCATTAGGTTACCGTAGAAAACTTCTAGCTCGTCGTATGACTGTGGCTGGATGCCATCCATTAGACCATCATCACCGGTGCCCCAACGACGGTAGTCTTGCTTGTCTTGAGAGCATGTCGCTAGAAGACCTGCAAGGTCGCCTTTACATTCGTGAGTAGCGTGGTCAACAAAGTTTTGACAGACCTGGCGACGACGTCCTTCTAAGGTAGGAAGGATGTTTTCACGAACATAGTTCGCTAGGTAATCTGGATCAAATTCGTCAAAAGAAATAGGACGTTCTGGAAGCGTGTGGCCAATATACATGTCAGGTCTCTCCTCTCTCGAATTGCCGGTAATAGCAACTCGTCTATTGTTTTTGTGTTCGTATCCACCGGTGATGAGGGGGTGTAACTTTCGTCATCTGAGTGAATATTGACTTTCAGTCTACGACGTATACTGATGAGAGTCTACACCGTATACCGTTTATTTTTGCGATATTGTTGCAAAAATGAGCATTTTTTAAACTATACCTGTAGAGGCCAAATGAGAAGCGGCTTATAGGCCTTAGAGCAAAATGGTGGAATGGGGCCAAACGAAAGAGGGAAAGGGTATATGGTTGAGGCCTTAGAGATTTAGGGGGAGCTATCGTTTTCTAATATCTATTGTGTAGGGCGCGGAGCAGCTTATAATCGCCCTTTTTGTTCATCCTGATAAATCGCCAGAGATCATAGCAATGCCCTATAAACTTACCGATAAGCAATTCACTTCCATTAGTAAGCTCTCTGAAGAGCAGCGCTACGACTACTTTATGCGTACTGTCGCCCGTTGGGAGGAGGTTTGGAGTTTGCACAGCCCCGATGGCTGGGTGGAGCTGTCGGTGGATGATGGACAGGTCTGTTTGCCAGTTTGGCCGCATCCCGATTTTGCTAAGGCCTGGGCAGTGTCTGAATGGTCGGATTGCAAACCTAAGGCGATCAAGTTGGACGTATGGTTAGAGCGTTGGACGCCTGGGTTGCAGGACGATGATACCGTGTTGGCGATTTTTCCGGTAAATGAAGGGGAGGGCGTGATTGAAACACCAGAAGGTATGGAGAAGGCCTTGTTGGCGGAGTTGGATCAATAAGAATGGTGCAGCGTTTAATGTATTCTCAATGCAGCATATCCATTTGGATAATGCTGCATTGAGAATAGTTGATGCAAAGCCTGATTAACGCTTCACTTTGTACTCAGAGTCCTTTAATACCCAGGTATCCTCCGTCAGGCCTTCTTCACGAAGCTTAAACTTCTGCACCTTATTGGTGGGGGTGTAAGGTAGGGTTTTCACGAAGTTCATATACTGCGGTACAAAATAATAGGGCGCGTTATCATTGATAAACTCCGCTAACTCTTCATAAGTTACGGTGGCTTCTGGATCGAGTATAACGTTAAGTTTTAGCTCAGATTCACCCGGTACATCCTTTGAGGGAATGCCAAACGCGGCTACATCTTTTACTGCAGGGTGTTTGCGAACAGACATTTCGACTGCCATAGACGAAATGTTGCGACCTGCATAACGAAGGGCATCGTTCTTACGATCGACAAACCAGAAGGCCCCTGTTGGGTCCAGCTTTCCAAGATCACCCGTGTGATACCACTCGCCAGTATAAGCCGCTTTGTCTGCAGCGGGATCATCAAAGTAGCCGTTAAAAATGGTGAATGGCTTTAATGTGCGTAAACACATTTCACCAATCTCCCCTTCAGCAACTTCGTTGTTGTCATCGTCAAGTAGCTTAATTTCCATGTCATCTAGCGGTAACCCTAAGGAGCTAAAGGGCACCTTACCTACATGGTGGGCTGGGGTACAGATAACCATGGCTTCACTTTGTCCGTAACCCATGGGTAATAGCTCAACATCAAAACGCTCTGAGAAAGGCTCTTTGAGTTGGTCTGGCATTGGCACCATTTGAGCGACACGCAATGGGTTATCTTTATCGTCTGGGCGTTCCGGCGAGTTCCAAAGGAACATATGCATGGCGCCGAGGGTAAAGGTTTGGGTGGCGCCAAATTTACGAATACGATCCCAGAACGTAGTGACCGAGAAACGCTTCTCGAGTACTACCGGTAGACCTTCATAAAGTGCACGGAAAATCGCGGTGATCCATGCGCCAGAATTGTATAGCGGTAATACGTTATAGATTACATCGCCCGGTTGTGACTTGTAATAGATAGAGGCGGCTTCAGCAATGGGGCGAATCCAAGAGTTATGGCTCTGTAATACGCCTTTAGATTTGCCCGTAGTGCCTGATGTCCAAAGAATGGCACAGGTATCGCCGTAGTTCATCGCATCGTAATTGGGCTCAAGGGGGCTGTGCTCGGCCAAGAAATCGAGGGTTACCGCACCTTCTAGGGTGAGGCTTTCTTTAGGACCAGCTACAACGAGCTTTTCATCTTTTAGCGATGATTGCACGTCAGCGACTCGTTCTTGTAATTCCGATTCGGTAATCAATACCTTACAACGGCTGCGCTCGATGGTTTCGGTTAACCAGGCACCTTTGTAATCGGTGTTGATTGGAACCCAGATAGCGTCTATCTTGTTGATAGCAAGGGAAACTAATACTGATTCCATGGCGCTATTAAGATAGAACGCTACGCGATCATTCTTCTCAACGCCAAGCTCTTTTAGGCCGGCGGCAATTGAGTTAGTGATTTGCTCTGCTTCTGCAAAGGTTAATCGGCGCTCATCGGTAATTAAGAATTCAGAATCGCCAACTTGCTGCGCCTGAAGAGTTAACATTTTTGGCAATATACGATTGTTGTTGTCTGTTAAATCAAGCTTGTTCACGACTCTTCTCTCTGTAGTTATTCGCGGTATTCATTCTGCGGGGTGGTTCTGGTTCGCACTGGGTAAGTTTCAGTATAGAACTTTAGCACGTTTTGTATTTTTGCATGTATATTTGCAATAATATAGCGAAATGATAGACTGCCGCAATATGAATCTATAAAAGAAGCCGGTTTTTATTCCGTTTTTCTTTTCTATCTTGTTGAAAGATAACGAAATATTGGATTTGTTAGAATTTCTAATAAATCGCAATATTTTCTCCTCAAATAACGGAATAGGCATTGAAATCATGGCAAGTGATACTGTGGCAACGACCCTAAATGATCTTCCTGGTACTAATGTAGAAGAAGCCTTGGTGGTTGATGTAAATTCGACGCAATGGCAAGACAGCTTTGATGTGATTGTGGTGGGCCTGGGTGCGGCTGGTGTATCAGCAGCATTGGAGGCGAAAGAAAGCGGTGCAAAGGTAGCGTTTATCGATCGTTTTGAGGGTGGTGGTACTACAGCGCGTAGTGGCAGTGTCATGTATGCCGGTGGCGGCACGGAGTTGCAGGAGCGGCTGGGTGTTAGAGATGATGCAGATAGCATGTTCCGCTATTTACGAAATGAAGTGCAAGATGCGGTGAAGCCGGCAACCCTCAAACAATTCTGTGAAGATAGTGCAGAGAACTTTAGCTGGGTTACGAGTAACGGTGTGACCTATAGCGGTGACCTTTTCCCACGTAAGACAAGTTACCCTGTTCATGGCAACAGCCTATATTATTCCGGTAATGAGTTAGCTCACGAGGAAGAGGCGCGGCCCGCACCGCGTGGACACTTAGCCGATGGCATTAAGAGTTTTACCGCATTTGGCCCCGCATTTATTGCGCCGTTAATTAAGAGCGCAAAGCAAAAAGGCGTGACGGCAATTAGAAAAACCCGAGTGTCACGTTTATTGATTAATGACGCTGGAGACGTAGTGGGTGTTGAAGCGCAGCAAATGACGGCGGGTGCTTGGACGTTATTCCAACATAAGATGTGGTCGACGTTGGCATCGTATTCTCAAATCTATTATGCACCTGCTGCAAAAGGCTTTCGTTTAAAGCTAGCGTTGCTGGAAAAGAAATTTACTAAGACTGTTCGCTATCGAGCGAAAGGTGGCGTGGTGTTATCGACCGGCGGTTTTATTCTTAATAAAGAGATGACCGAAAAATACCTGCCTAAATTTAAGCGCGCGATGAAATTGGGCACTACCGGTGATACGGGTTCTGGGATGGCCCTGGGGGTGAGCGTAGGTGGTATAGCTGAACGTTTAGGAACAGCAACCGCATGGCGTTTTATTAATCCGCCCGTGGATTGGCCCAAAGCGGCACTGGTTAATTTACAAGGTAAGCGTTATATCAACGAGGCCTTATATGGTGCAACCATTGGCACCAAAATGATGGAAGAAAATAATGGCGAAGCGGTTCTGATTTTGGATAAAACATTGTATGACGATAGTGTTGCCAATCTCAATTTAAAGAACTCACGTTTTGTCACGTGGGCCCAGGCCAAAGGCGCGGTGCGTATGGCGCGGACCGCAGACACACTGAAAGAGCTTGCAGCGAAATGCAAAATTGATCCAGAGCAGCTAGTAAATACAGTCGATGCCTATAATGCAGCCGCGCGCGGAGAAAATCCCGATAGCTTGGGCAAAAAACAAGAAGATATGCGTGAGCTAACGACGGGACCTTTTTATGCGATTAACATGTCCGTGGGTAAAGGTGATATCACCTCCGTGATCAGCCTTGGCGGTCTGCGTATATGTGAAGGTACGGGTGCTGTACTGAATACTTCTGATGAACCGATTCAGGGATTGTTTGCGGCAGGGCGAACGGCAATGGGTGTCGCCTCTAATGCTTATGTGAGTGGATTATCGATTGCCGATGGAGTTTTTTCTGGGCGACGAGCGGGTAAATACGCGGTGAAACGTGCCAACGGCGATGATGTTAGCGCAGACAGACGCTTGCCGATGACGGTTGATGTGAAACAAGACACGAATGAAATCGAAGGATGTGAATCGTGAAAACGGCCTTTATTACAGGTGCAGCCACGGGCATTGGTGAAGGCTTAGTGCTAAAACTGCAATCAACGGGTTGGCGTGTATACGCGGGTTATCGCAGTGCTGCACCAGAAAATTCGCGTTGGCATCAATTGGATAATGTAGTTCCGCTACGTTGTGATGTGCAATCAGAGGACGATATCCGCTGCGTTGTTGAGCGTATTGAAGGTGATGTTGGACAGTTAGATCTGTTGATTAATAATGCCGGTTGCCCAGGTAATTCAGGGGTTATTGAAGCGGCGGACATGGATGATTATCGACGTACCTTTGAAATAAACTTTTGGGGGCCGTTAGCGGTTGCACAGGCGTTTATGCCATTGTTGCGTAACGCAAAGGGACGGATCGTCAATACAACGTCGGCGTCTGTTTATCTTACGATTCCTATGGGGTCGTCTTATCCTGTATCAAAAGTCGCACTTAAAGCGCTGTCTAATCATATGCGAATGGAGATGGCCCCTTTTGGGGTTGATGTAACCTCTTTGGAGCCGGGTGGGGTGGAAACGCCGATGACGGAATTGGGGGATGATGTCGGTGAGATGCAATGGAATACTATTCCTGAACCGTTACGCTCGCAATATAAGCAATATTTTCTCGATGGTGCCAGCGCAATAGGCGATAATTTTAAACTTTATTCAGCGGCGCACTTTGCTGAGCAAGTGTATAAAAAAATGATTGTGCCCAAGAAAACCAAACCCAGTTACCTTATTGGTCCTGGGGCGGCGGCATTGCCTTGGTTGCATCGGTTATTACCAACACAGCAGGTATTGAATATTTGGACTCGGATGTTCTCGAAGAAATAGGTCGAGTTTTTTGGGAGGGTTAGAAAATATCGATGTCGCTTTCGCGATCAGATGATTCTATTTTTCCAGATTCGATCAGCGCTTCATAGATGTGCGCTTGGTTTCTGCCATTTTCTTTGGCGTAATATAACGCTTTGTCAGCGCGATCGATAATCGTTGAAAAGTTATGGTGGGAATCGTATAGCGTGAAGCCACAAGAAATGGTGGCTTGTCCAATTTGAGGGAACTCATAATTCGCAATTTTTTCGAGAAAGCGTTGAATAACTTTGGATGCTTGTTCTAGGGTCGCATTGTTAAGAAATACCAAAAACTCTTCGCCTCCATATCGAAATAACCAATCATCAGGTCGAAATGCTGTTTTCATCATATGAGAAATTAAGACGAGCACCTCATCGCCGTATAAATGACCGAAGGTGTCGTTGACGCGCTTAAAGTGGTCGATGTCAAAGATAACGATCACGCGACTAGGATCGTTCTTTCGGCGGTCTGAAAGGTCCTTGCCAATGGATAATCGTCGTATTTTTTCATCCAGTACTTGCCGGTTAAATAGTCCTGTGAGTTTGTCTACCTGACTTTTAATTAAAAGATCGTAATGATTAACATACACTTCTAACGCGGCATCTAAAAAAAGGCGCTTAGGGGAATTACGCTGATCATTAATGATAATGTCGCGAATAATATCTTCTTCGGCATTTGAAATGGTGTAGCGCTGTTCGTTTTCGCCCTCATCTGGTGTGGGGTCTGTCGGTTTGACAACCTGTACGCTGTCGGTATCAAATAGCTTTTGAAATACGTGTTCTAGGGTTGCGTCAAGCGCGTCGATATTTTGTGCGGAGGTGAGTTCGACGAATAACGAGTATTCGGAGCCAACGTCATGCCATTGATGTTGATGATGTGAGTGGCCGGTTTTTGCGTTCATAGTATGCATAATTACCCAACGTTACGCTGGGTTCTATCTGCTGTCGATAGAGCTAATAATAGATCGCAAAGTAGGCTTATGCACGGAATCGAAGCCAGTTATCGCCAAGTTGGTATCGTTAGGGCTCCCTAAGCCCTGTGCGATTGAACATTCGCATTACACAGGGTTAGGGTAAATAGTTGATTTTATGCGTTAAAGGACCTCAAAGGTGAGACCGGAATGTTTTTTGAGGCGCTGTATTAACGTGTCGCCAAACATGGTTGCAGGTGTCCAAAAACCTCCCGCTTTGTCGGCTTTGCTAAAGTCTTGGACTAAGGATATAGCAGATTGGCCTAACATTTTAGAGGTAGAACCATAACCTGGGTCTTTGTCTCCGGTCACTTTGACGGTGAGGGTTTGTCCATCGGTAGTTTTACCTGCAAATCGTAGGTCGTAGAAACCTTTTTCTTGAGCAGAGGGGCTAGGGCCTTCACCGGGTGCAGGCAAGACATATTTTTCTAGCAGCCAGCGTGAAGGTTTGATAGCAGCAGCAACCATAAAGCCCCCAATGCCAACAGTGACGGATTGAGCCGTTAACCAACCCGCAATACCGGGTTTGGTGAGCATGGCTTCATCGTAGGTAAAGGATGAACCGTAGGCTTGATCTGACAAATCATTACTGCGTTGTACGATGCGAGTATTAATGGCCGCCATTACGAAAGGCGCAGACCATGCGCTGAATTCATCATCTTTAGTGGCGCTGGTAACATTGGGTTGACGAATATGGGTCGGGTAGTCTGATGAACACAATGAGTAGGGGTTGGCGAGTTCTTTGCGTAAGGCAGGGTTTGATGCTGCCTCTTGAGCAATATTTACCATGCTGGCGACGGTGCCTCCAGATGCACCACCACGCATTGCTTTAACACGCATCTTTACCCGCTCACAGGGTTTACCATATTGCTTGTTTGATTCTTGTTGGAGAAAGTACACGCCGAGATCCGATGGGATGGAGTCGAAGCCGCAGCAATGCACAATACGGGCCCCAGACTCTTTGGCGGCGGATTCATACTTTTGCACCATCTCCCTGATCCATTGCACTTCCCCGGTAAGGTCACAGTAATCGGTGCCACTCTCAGCGCAGGCTTTAACGAGGGGTTCGCCGTACAATGCATAAGGACCCACTGTCGAGACTATAACGTTGGCTTGCTTGCACATGGCCGCCATGTCTGTGGCACTGGCGGCATCCGCCACAATGGTTTGGAGTGCGCTTGCGTTTGACCCAAGGGACGTTTTAAGTGTGTCGAGCTTAGTCTGAGAGCGACCAGCAATTGCCCAGTTGAGTGAATCAGCGTCTGTTAGTGTATCCAATAGATACTTACAGAGTATCTGGCCAACAAAACTGGTGGCGCCAAATACGATGATGTCATATTGCGAGTCACTCATGGATTACTTCCTTCAGTGTATTAATGATTGAATATTTATGGATCCTTGTACCTTAAGGGAATCTTAACAATATTTAAACCCGAGAATATGTGCAGAGTAATGTATACGAGAGTACGTGTACTGATTCTCTGCTGCTGAGTTATTGACATGTTAGTCCTTTAATCTGTTGGCAATAGGATTGTATCTCTTTCCTGGATAATGAGCGCACCGCTTTAACTGTGTCGTAGGCGGGTTTCTCTGGTTTAACGTAAAGTGACGTGTCTACTCGCGTTGCGTCAAAGTCTATCACTACATGACGTTGCGAGGTGGTGTCCTTAGGTTGAAAACTGTCGGCAACCATATAGCGTTGTACCTGCTGATCGAATATTGAGTCGAGGTGGGTTCGTACTTTGAGATTTGGGTTATTTCTGAAAGCGGTAGACTCCATTAATGACAGCATCTCTTGTTGAGTTGGTACTCTCCAGCTGTTTTCTCCAGCGAAATTATCGTTGTTGAGCGCGTCAACATAGGTGTTTTTATCCCGCACTTTTTCGTATTTGTTAAGTGCGATGTTAGAGGCTTTTTGCCACATCAAGTTGGTCGCAAGATCGATAACGACACCTTTTTTTGTGTCGATAAAATAATTTCTAAAACAACGCCAATTACCATTCGATACGGGCGTTGTAAGCGAATTTTTGTCCTTGCTGATGTGCTCCGTACCAATAAACCTCATAGGTTTTGTGCGCAGATTCTTGGCGTTGATGATCGTGGGCCACTCCGGAGACTCTGGTGTCCGAACGACGTTGTTGTTTCCACGGTAGCGTTCCCAATGTTTGCATTGCTGCTCTTGATAAGGTTCGTTTTCGTATTGCGCTAACGTAGTTAAATATTTTTGTGGGTACGGTTGGTGTTGACTTCGAACCAATACCAATCCGTATTCAACGGGCTTTCCATAGCGAGGGTTTTTGGTATGTGTCCAAGTTAGATCTGTTACTGACGAGAAGGTGTGCAAAGATGCCCAGGCTTTATCACCTAATCGATCCGAGGTCCAATAGTAGTATTTTTTCAGCGTCTCGCTACCGGTCTCGGTGCTGTAGCGTCTTCTGTAGAGCGATGCCGCTTCTTCAATTGTAGGTAAGCGCCAATCGTTGTGATCGTCAATTGAGGTATTGTTTATTGTTTTTAGCTGACGTTGTGCGCTTTGGTAGGAATAATCTTGACGGTTGTGGTCGGGTATTAACCACATCAAATCTGTCGCTCTATCGAGGAATCGAACACGGTTAACGTGTTCGTCTACATAGCCCAGACGTAATAGTGAATTTCGAAAGCAACCGTTGTTGTTCAACCTGCTGTCATGCATGTTGTATTGATAGATTGAACGTTTGTAGTCTTCCCATTCGATATTTTTGGGTTGGCTACGTAGTGTTAGATTTCTATTCTTATCTGGCCAAATAACGTTGAGATAGCGATTGCCGATGTAGCCGTAAAGGCTGTGATATTCATCTAAGCGGCAACTGTAAATGGTATCTTTACTAGCGTCCACAAGCGGTGAAATGGATTGCTTGAAGGCTACATCAAAGTTGCTTGGGTTTTTAGCGTGCGAGTTGATGCTAGCCATTATTAACAATATGGTGAATAGCGGATAGATAGTTGACATTGGATGAGTCTATTATAAACGTTGTTCAATTCGATACGGGGCTTATTGCTTTCATGTCGGCGGCGCTGGCAGCGTCTGCCACTAGGGTGGGGAGTGATGCTGCCTGATTTGGATTGAGAGTGGCCCGTAATAGCACAGGAGAGTAGATGAATGGCCCTTCTGTTATTGAGTAAATTTTTTCAATAGGGAGGTCGTTTCAGGCGCTACCACAGATATAGGTTGGGCGCTTGAACCGCTCTTAATCGCCATGTCTGCGTCGCGATGCTGATTATTAATGTTGGATATCCATGGGCTCCAGCTCTTAATCGCTTTGGCTCGATCCTCCACTGCGGCACTGAATGCACGCCACGAATTTTCGATAGTTTCGCTCATTTCGTTCGCTTCTTCTTGAAGTTTATCCATCAGTAGGTCTTGCGTGAAGGCTTCCAGATACCCCATGTTGATCAGGTGTTTGGCAACACCCGCTTTGGTATCAATAGGGTCAGGGTGACCAATAAATAGCTTCCAAGAATATTGAGTGTGAGTTGTATCGTTCGTTGTGACGGTAATATTAGCGTCTTTGACTTGCCCTGGTATTTTGAGAGAGAGCTTTCCTTCGTTATCTAAAATGCCCTCCTTAACCTCCTCTTTACCGTTGTGTTCATAGCTGAGTTGGTATGCGCAGTCACTCAGTGGGCGACCCTCGATATGTTCAGCAAGGCGTAGATTAAGATAAGGTTTGGTACCTACCGCAACGAAAGTGTTTACGATATCGGGTTCGACAGGTTCCGTTTTAGTTACTATGTCGGGAATGATAATTTCATCCCCCGAAAAGATGATATTTGGATTTGGACGAAGAGAGCGAAAATGGCTATTGTCTTCGTGGTTGTATATTTTTTCCCAATCGTTATATCCGTAATCGATCGCAATTGAGGAAAGGCATTCGCCTGACTGGACAGTGTGAGTTATTGACATGTTAATCCTTTAATCTGTTGGCAATAATGACGTATTTCTGAATGTGACAGAGTGCGAACGGCCTTGACGATATCATGGGCTGGCTTGTCATTTCTTGCATAACGAGTGGTATCTACCAGTGTGGCATCAAAATCAACAATGACTTGGCGTTCTGATGGTACATCGTCATAACGGAAGTCATCTGATGTTGAGTAGCGGGCTGCGCGCTGATCAAATATGGGATCTAGATGTCGTCGCTGCTTGAGTGCCGGTTTGTTGCGAAAAGAGGTGGTTTCCATGAGGGACAAGAGCTCCTGAACGGTAGGTGTTCTCCAGCCTAGTTTGTCTGCGAAACGGTCGGTGTTAAGTTGGTTGATATAGGTCTCTTTTTTACGATGATTTTTATATTTCGCAAGGAAACTATTGGTGGATTTTTGCCACATAAGATTGGTTGCAAGGTCTATGACGACACCTTCAGTGGTATCGATAAAGTAGTTCCGAAAACAGCGCCAGTTGCCACCATAGGTTGGTGAGTTATGGGCTTTCTTATCGTTGTCGATATCATCGGCACCTAAGAATTGTTTGGGTGATGATCGTAGCGTGATTGCGTTAATCACGCTTGGCCATTCAGTTGAATCTGGTTTTCTGATGACTTTCTGGTTTCCGCGATAGCGCTCCCAGTGTTTGCACTGCAGCTGTTCTTCGGTTAGCTTTGGTAGTTCTCTTTGGGGAGCAAGGTATTTTTTTGGATAAGGTTTTGGTTGTGACCGAACAAGCATTAGCCCTTGTTCGCGAAATTTACCATATAGTGGGTTGTGAGGTTTTTGCCAGGTAAGATGAGTGATAGAAGAGAATCTATCATTTGAGGACCAGACGGTGTTTCCCTGCCAGTCTGCTGTCCAATACGCATAATTCTGACGGGATTCATTGCCACTTTTTGTACCATAAGAGCGGCGATAAAGTGATGCTGCTTCCTCGGTGGTGGGTAAGCGCCAATCGTCAAAACCTTCAACGGTTGTCGAGTTATAGTGTGCTAGTTGCTTCTTTGCTTTATCGTAAGAATAGTGTGTTGCGTTCTCATCGGGTATCACCCACATCAGGTCGGTAGTCTCGTCGAGGAAACGTACTCTACTTAAATGTTCGTCATCACGGCTGAGATAATGAAGTGCATTGCGAAAGCAGCCATTCTTATTGAGATATTCATCAAACATATTTGAGCGATAGATAGCTCGCTTATAATCATCCCAACTAACTTCAGAGGGCTTGCTACGGAGTTTGAGCTTTTGATTTTCTTTTGGCCAAATTACCGCCAGATAATCATTATCAATGTAAGGGTAAAGCGCGTGGTATTCATGTAGCCGGCAGTTATAGATAACGGCTTTGTCCACGTTTACGGCAGGAAGTACGGACTTTTTAAAGGCCGTATCAAAATTACGTGGGCTTTTACTGGCCATGGAAATGCTAGGGTGTAGCACTGACCATCCAAGTAATACCCAAAGGGCTACCATTTTACTGTTTTTAGCCATAATGAATCTCGATTGTGTGCTTATTAGGCAAGGCGATTGTAGGCCAGTTCCATTTCTATACGAAGCTGATCAGCACTGCTGTCAAGTTCTTCAAGATAGGCCTGGCTAATCGGCACTGGATGGTGCTTGTGAGGTGCAATTTGTTGTCCACTTTTCGAGATGACCCGAGTTTGGTCAGTGCTCCACTTTTCAAATGTGCTCCATTTATCATCTTCTTTGCTTCGGATGACATGGTACCACCAGTGATCGACTCCGGGAGTAGATTTGTATTGGGTTTTATTCATACGTTGAAACGGAATAATAACGCGGGTCCCTTTCTTGAATGCTTGGTTTCCAATGCTATCAATGGTATAGCTTGTGCCTTGCAATGTTAAAATTCGATTAATCTCTAGCTTTAGCTCATTGCCGGAGAGCTGTTTGGTTGTTGGAAAGTTATATTTGGCAATGACTTCCCAGGTAAGCTCTGAGGGAATGTCGGTATGTATTTTTCGGCTGGCTTCGTCAACATAGAAATTGTTTTTATAGTGTTCTGCTAACGTAAGTAGAGAGTTAACGTTATCGGCAGGGTCGATAACGTGTTCAATATCAATAGTGATGGCTTCTTCTGTTTCGATTAGTGGACCATTCTGTTTTGACGCGGGGTGCGATAGAAAATACTCCAGGGTTTCTAGCCAGTCGACCCATGGCGAAATGGCAATAAGGTTAAATCCGTCATCGGCAACAGTATTGCGAGTCGCGAATGCTATGCGTGGGCGACTGTGACGAGTAATTTGATTAAGAACGTACCAATGAACAGCTTGAGAGCATGCCATCGCTGAATCGTGAAAAAGCTCGTGCCCGTGATCTTTAGCAATCAATGTATGACAACCGATTCGGTCGCCTCCAGCAATCTGATGTAGAGTGGTTTGGACGTATGCTTCTAGTAAATTTCCCAAGAAAGACGTGATAGCCTTGGGGAGTTTATCTTTTATCCATTTTACGGGGTTGGTGAAAAAGGTAACAACACTCTTGAAGGTGGAGTATAGGCTTCTGCCTGCGGATACTTTTACCCATATGATGACGGCTGTCTTGTAGTTATCTATGAGGAAATCAGGTGCATTATTAAAAAGTGGGCTTAGAGCGATAATTTGCTCCACCATTGTTTCTATTTTCTGACTTCTTTTGTCTAGCTCGTCTTTTGAATCAAATTCGGTTAGTACTGCAATATCTTTTACGACATCGGTATCACCCAAGGTTTCTAGCGCTTTGTTCTTAGTACCATCTTTGTGAGCTTTGTAGACATCCATAGGGTGGCTAAAAAACTCAAGGGAGTCGACTAAAAGTTCTTGATATTCGTATTCTACGGCTGACTTTGCGGTGTCATGAGCATCTTCGGCATGATCTCCAAGCAATTCGTGGGATAAGCCAAATAAACCTTCTGCCATGATCGTTAGAGAATGAAAGGTATCAACAAAATCAAAATACCCTGTTGCGATGTGAGGTTCGTTCGGTAGATTCTCCCAGTTTCCTTGATCAGAAATGAGATTGTATCCAGGCCCTGGCCACTCCTTAAGTCGCTTTTGTAATTGTTGGTCGTAACGTGGTTCTAACAGGCGCATGGATTCAAATGCCCCCGGCTCAACTTTAGCGGCATGTTCTATGAAGTTGGAATGGGCAAAAAAATCTTCAATCGCATGTAATGCATGCCCCAACTCAGCTAATTTTAGATTCCATTGGATATTCTTATCGTCAATCTTCTGTGGGTTACCCTTTGGGTCAATAAAATGAGTGCTTGTGGCCGAGAACGTAGCGCTAGCCCAGTGTTTATCAATGTCGGCTAATAATCCCGCGGTGAGCGATATATCATCGCGAAGATATTGGTATAGATGGTTATCTTCTGGGTTCACCGCGCTATATTTACTGAGGGGGTTTTGTGCAACTTCTTTCGTGTAATTTGTTACGCCGTTTGGACTATATTCTGCCGTATCAGGGCGATCCAGATGTTCATGGGGGAAGTACTGAGTGATGCGTTGTTTTAGGATTTCGTCGTAAACCTCTGGAGCCATTTTTGTAGAAACGTTAGCGCTACCGGTGGTGAGGTCTTCGATCACAAACTTAGGGTATCCAATAAAGGCTATTGTGGCCTTAACCGCTCGTACCAAATTGGGGTCGCCATGAGCATTATTTGTGGGATCAACAATATTTGCGGTGGAGAATAAACTGGATACGTCTTTTTTCAGGTCAGGTATAACGGATCTAATATTGCTTGAATAGGCGTCTATAAAATCGGCATCCGCTAGGCGCTCAACCCCAGCTCCAACTTCGGTCACAATTTTTTCGATGATCCGATCGAAATAGTCAATGCCGGTTTTATTAGCCTGAACCTCTCGAGCGACTTGTGCTAGTGCATCTAGCTCTTCTTCTACATCATCAAAGACATCGGAAATACCATCGGTAAAAGGTTCTGCCTCGGATAGCGTGTCATTGATCATATTCTCGATATTCTTGTAGGCAACAGGATCAATTGCCTGGGAAAAATCGGTGAGCCAGTTCCCGAGATAAAATGCACCAAGGTCAAAATCCTTGCCTTTGTTGGCGTCTTTTAACGCCTGCTTAAGCACTTTTTCCCCTATTTCGGAAATTTTATGATGTCCGCTCGCACTACTCATAGCCTGGTCCCTGGTATTGTAATCTGATCAATTAAGGTGGCGATTATGCCTGTTGTTCTGGATTGTTCATGTCTTGATGAGCGCTTTCGCTCATCCATGCTTTCTCATCTAGCTCGGGAAACATCACCTTGGCACCGTCAAGGTTCTCGCCGCTAATTAGGGCATAGCCGTCGTCGTCTAGCATGCCTTCTAGTATGGAGTCATCCGTCAGATGTAATTCGTATTTTCTATTGGGGACCGGTTCACCCTCATCATCAACGAGCTTGATCTCTACATTGCTTTCGAGATCCAATACGAGAATATTGACCTTATTTCTGGCGAAATAGGTTTTTGGCAATTGTTTTGTCATGTTAAGCCTGCTGTCGGTAAATCCGTTTCTTGACGTAGGGTTAATTGCTGCGGGCCCCTAAGATAAGAGGCGATACTGGTGGGCCGTTATAGTGGTATGACATCACAGGATCACACTAGATCCATCGATGCATGAGCTCCCTTAAAGGCTAACACCCCAAGCCAACTATCCTTTTTCGTCTGTTGCGCGGTGTACGAGGATCATACCACAGTGCCTAATAGGATTGTTCTCCCTATCAGTTGAGATTGAGAGAGGATTCCCATAAAAAGTAAAATTGCCAATATTTGTGGTAAAAAGCTACAAAAAATGGCCTTGTTCAGCGCTGAAAAATCGATTAGATAGTCCTTTAGGTTAATATCTGCACCTATTATGCAATGGTATTGCAAAATAGGTGCAGAATAGATAGACTCTGATCACTAACTCGCCTTTTCTAGGTGAGCCGCACTGGCAAAAGCTTCATGTTCGTAAGAAAGCTGCCTGTAATCGCAACCATTACTGTGATGAAAAGTGATTTATGGATACGAGATATAGCAAAGAACAGATTACGCTACGCAAAGAGTTGCGGGACTATTTTACCGGCATTATGACCCCTGAGCGGGTATCGGCCTGTATTGGTAAAGAAGGTGGTCCAGTATTCAGAGAGATTGTTGAGCACCTTGGTGCTGACGGTATGCTCACCCTAGGTTGGCCAGTTGAGTACGGCGGTAAGGATTATGGTGCCATTGAGCAACTTATCTTGTTCGAAGAGGCTTGGAAGACACATACACCGTTTCCTCTGATTACGCTAAATTCTGTGTCGCCCTCGATCATGAAGTTTGGTACCGAAGAGCAGAAAAAAGAGTTCTTACCGACTATCTCTAAAGGTAAGGCAATTTTTGCCGTAGGGTACAGTGAGCCCGGTTCAGGCACTGACTTATCGTCATTGACCACTAAAGCCGAGTTTGATGGTGAGAACTGGATTATTAACGGTTCTAAAGTATGGACCAGCGCGGGTCATGATTGTGACTATATCTGGTTAGCCGCTCGTACAAGTTCTGATGGCAAGCGCCCATCCGATGGCATCACACTGTTTATTGTGGATGCGAATGATCCGGGTTACACCCATGCGCCCATTCACACCATTGCCGGTGTTGATACTAACGTGACCTATTATGAAAACGTTAAAGTGTCCCCTGATCGTGTCGTGGGTGGTATTAATGGAGGTTGGAAAGTCATTACCTCTCAGCTAAACCACGAGCGTATCGTGCTTGCGGCAATGACGGTCATTGCACGTAAACAATTCTCCTATGTAATGGATTTACTTGTGAAAGAAAATTCACAGGGTGAGCGTCGAATTGATGATCCATTGGTAGCAAGCAAAATTGGTGCAATTTACGCACGCTTAGAATCTATGGAAGTCATCAACCTGCGATCTGCCAATATGGTAGATGATGGGCGCATGGATGTCGCGTTAGCCTCCGGCGCGAAGGTGATCAACACCTTGGAGCAGATCAAGGTACTGCGCGAGTTAACTGAAATTGTGGGTGAAGATGCCTTGGTTCAGTTTGAAAGTGACGGTGCAATTTTTGGTGGGCATTTAGAATACGATTATCGTTCGGCCCAAATCATGACAATTGGTGGTGGAGTATTAGAAGTCATGCGTTCTATGACCGCCTCGTTGGGATTAGGTATGCCCAACACCATTGCATAATTTAGGGGAAACGTTGTGAATTTTACATATACAGAAGACCAGCTAGCCATCAAAGATGTGTCAGATAAAATCTTTCGCGATATGGCGACCGATGATCAAGTGAAAGCCTGTTTTAATGAGGATATTCCGTTTCATAAAGCGTTATGGAAAACCCTTGCAGAAAGTGGATTAATTGCCGCGACGTTGCCAGCAGAAGTGGGCGGTTCAGAGATGGGGATGACAGAGTTGTCTCTTATTCTAGAAGGGCAAGGTACTTCTGTTGCCCCTATACCCTTTGTTGAAACTGTGGTTGAGTGTTCTATGCCAATTGCACAGTTTGCGTCGAGCGAGCTTCAACAAAAAGTATTACCGGCTGTTGTTGCCGGTGAGAGTATTTTAACGGCTGTACGACCTTATGAAGGGTTGCAAGATTTTGTGCCACTCACCGCGGTAGCTGATGGGAGTGATTGGGTCCTCTCGGGTGTAAGTTCTTTGGTGTCTTACGCTCCGGTGGCAACGGGTTTTTTGGTGACGGCGCTAACAGAAAATGGTGGTCGTTGGGTGGGTTATTGTGATGCCGATGTGGATGGCCTTAGCCAGACTCAGCAGCGTTCTACTACCAGCGAAGCGGTTGCACAACTTGCGTTTGACGGTGTGAAAGTCGCCGCTGCTGATGTTGTTGCTGTCGGTGAAAAAGCGGCGGAATTGATCGAATGGCAGGTCCAGCGAAGCTATGTTGCGATTGCTGCACAGCAAGTGGGTGTGTTAAGGGACGGTTTGCGCCGGGCTGCTGAATATACTAACGAGCGTAAACAGTTTGGACGACCGTTATCGAAGTTCCAGGCCGTGGCACAACAAGCAGCGGATGCCTATATGGCGATCGAAGCATTGCGTGGTGTTTGTTGGCGTGCGCTTGATGATATTGATGCTGGGCGAGATGCCGCGTTATCAGCGCGAGTCGCAAAATTTTGGGTATGCGAAGCGGGCCATGTTGCAGGTCATATTTTCTTGCATATTCATGGCGGAATTGGTCAGGATCTGGATTACCCTGTACATCGCTATTTTACCTTTGCCAAGCGTAATGAAAATTACTTGGGTGCGGGTACAAAGCAATCGGTCGCGCTAGGCAACTTAATTAAGGCGTCACCTGAACTTGTGGCGATTTAATAATTGTCATTTAGGTACTAAAACAACCCTGGTTAAAACAACAAAGGCCGCTGGATTTCCAGCGGCCTTTGTTGTTTTAACCAGGTAGCACAAAGCTTGCTATGCGGTGATACTGTCGCGAGCATTTTTTGCCTTCACTTTCTTGGGGGTGAACATTTTGGTCCAAATATTCAGCACCGTCTGTGCAGGTAATAATCGATGTAGCCAAGGCATGATGGATACGCCGGGTCCCAATAGATAATATGCCTTAAGCTTTTTAGCGCATATCACTTTGGTATAGATCTCATCGGCAAATTCGTCGGGGTGGCACATGGCAAAATTGTCACCAATAGCGGTAACGCCATCGAGAAAGTGCTTTTGGTATTCCGCTCGTAAGCGCTCCGGTATGGATTTCCAGGCGGTATCGATACGATTTGTATCGAGATTAGTCATGTTGGTTTTTACACCACCGGGCTCTAGTGAGGTAACCTCAACGCCAAAGGGTTTCATTTCCATTCGAAAGTGGTAGGTTAGGGCCTTTAATGCAATTTTCGAAACCGGATATGCAGAGCTTAATGGAATTGTCATATAAACTGAGGCTGACGTGGTATTAATCACGCGGCCCTTTGCCTGCTTAACGAGGGGGGCAAAGGATTGTATAACGTTAAGTGGCCCAAAAAAATTGATATCGAAGTGGCGGCGATAATCGGCCATATTGACCGCTTCTAACACGCCACAGGTGTCAGCGTATCCAGCATTATTAAATAATAAATCAATGCTACAGTGTGTCATATCGGAAACCAGCGCCGCGGCATCAGCAATTTGCGTAGGGTTTGTCACATCACAGGAAATGGTGGTGATGTTGGGGTTGTTTTTCCACGCAGGGTCAAGTGTTTCGCCATCAAGATGTCCAGCGAAAACGCGCCATCCTTCTTTCAGCAGACGATTACAGGTGGCATGACCTATGCCTGTGGCAGAGCCAGTAATAAAAGCAGTTTTCATTGTAAAGCCTCACGGGGGATAGAGGACGGGTACTACGAAGGGGGGATAACGGGCAACCCTAAATCAAGGACGGGTTGCCCATATCAGTCACGCTATGCTGCAGGCTGATTATGCAGAGATAGGCGTTCCAGAGAATTTCATTTTAGCCATGGCAACTTTAACAAAGCCAGTCATGTTGTTGGCGTCGTCTAGCTTCGCAGTATACTTAAGCGTAAGCTTCATTGGCTTGGTGGTTTTGCTCTTCCAGGTTAAGGTTTCGCCGTCAAAGCTACCGTCTTCAATATCCTGAACGCCATACTCTTCGCTGTTCATAGTGCCAACCAGTGCGTCACCGTCTGACTTAAGAGTGACAATACTTTTTTGCTCCCCACCAGGAATTTTTACGGCGAAGTCCCAGGCTTGATCAATTACTTTAGACATGGTTTTTCCTTCTCAATCTGATAGTTATATTATTATTTCTAGACGAATACTCAGAGCTTGTAAAAATTCTATTTAGCATACGCCGTATACTTGATAGACTATACACCTTATAAGGCCTTAGTGTCATCAGTTGTACATAAAAAAACGAATTTTTACGGGTGTGTTCTTATAGCCTTTGCGGTAACCATACAATAATAATTATCTTAGGAAGATCGCTGTGGATTTACATAATAGACCAAGGAAATTTAGGGGGGCAGTGATATCAACGATGCTGCTGAGTGTGATTGGCTGTAAGCAAACGGAAGCACCAGATATTCCGGTGATATTAAAAGATCCTGTGGTCATTGATTCAGGAACTTATGGCCTTGGGAAGGAAAAGCGCTTGGATTATTCTGAGCAGCGTCAGCCCTGTGGTATCTATAATCCGTTGCGGAATCCTTACTTCGGTGACACCCATGTGCACTCTGAGCGCTCGCTGGATGCTGGTATTCAGGATACCCGTACATCTCCAGCTCAGTCCTATGCGTTTGCTAAGGGTGAGACCGTAGGCATTCAGCCATGGATTGATGATGAAACGCCTTCGCGCTCTGCAACCATTAGTCGACCGCTAGATTTTGCCATGGTGTCAGACCATGCTGAGTTTTTCGGCGAGACAGTGTTGTGTCAAACCGCTGAGGTGGACTCTGAGGCTTATCAAAGTGATAAATGCACGGACTTTCGCGCAGATCCCCGTGGTGATTTTGTTAATTGGAACTTGCAGTACTTAGGTAATATATTCGAGTCTGATAGTCCTCTTAATCGCTTTGATTTTTGCGGTGAAAACGGTAAAAAATGCCTCGATGCTTCTGAGTCTGTATGGGAGGAAATGATCATTGCTGCTGAGCAGGCTTATGATAAAACAGAAGGTTGTGATTTTACTGCGTTCGTAGGTTATGAATATACCGGAGCACCGTTATCATTTAATTTGCACCGTAATGTGGTATTTAGAAATGCTGATGTTCCTGGGCAGCCCTTGAGTTATATGGAATATTCCAAGCCGGAAAATTTATGGAGAGGGTTGGATAAATATTGCAACGATGAGACCAACTGCCAGTCGCTGACCATTCCTCATAATTCCAATATGAGTGGTGACATGATGTTCCGACGGGATAAGTTAAACACCCAGCGTAGTGATTTTTCACCGGATTATGTACAGCTAAGAAATCGCTACGAACCTTTAATGGAAATATATCAACATAAAGGTGGATCAGAATGCAAACGTGGCGGAAGCAATGCTGCGGACGAGTTTTGTGGGTTTGAGAAGTTTCCTTTCAATAACCTAATTGCAGATCGGTTTGGTGGTTTTTTAACAGGGCCACCAGGGGAGCAGAGTTTTCTACGCTTCGCACTAACTGAAGGTATGAAGCAAGAGAATATTCACGGTACGAATCCGTTTAAATACGGTGTGGTGGGAAGTACGGATACTCACCTTGGTACGCCAGGTTTAGTGGATGAGAAAAATTATCTTGGCCATGGTGGTGCAGGGGCCGATAACGGTGACGAGGTGGTTCAGGGGCTCAGTGATCTAATTAGTTTTAGCCCAGGAGGTCTCGCAGTCTTGTGGTCCGAAGAAAATTCTCGTGATTATCTATTTAACGCCATGCAGAGAAAAGAAAGCCATGCCACCAGTGGTCCAAGAATACTCGTGCGGATGTTTGCGGGTTGGGATAATACTGACGATTTTAATGAACAACATTTGTGTGACGATTTTGATTTTAATGATACTGCCGATGGGTTACGTACAGGACCGTTTGCGTCGGAAGGCGATAAACTTGGCGTACCTATGGGGGGCGACCTTCCTGCGTATCCAGGTTCAGGTACACCATTAATTGCCGTGGCTGCCTTGCGAGATCGTGATAGTGAACAAGGCTTGCAGCGGATTCAAATTGTTAAGAACTGGGTTGATCAATCTGGAGCGCATCAAGAGCAAGTATTTGATGTGGCAGGTGGGGATAACGGGGCCAGTGTTGATCTTAACAGTTGTACGCCAGCGCAACCGAATAAAGCAGAGTCATTCTGTACGGTATGGAAAGATCCATCATTCAATGCTGAAGAAGACGCTGCTTATTATGCGCGAGTATTGGAAAACCCCAGTTGTCGCTGGGCGTGGCAGCAGTGCTTGGGTTACCTAGAGACAACATCTTTTACTGATATGCGTTCAGCTTGTGCGAAACCGAGCCAAATACCTTCCGGCTATCAAGAGTGTTGCCTGCATGATCATGTGTCTGACGTGTACCCCGGCAATACCAAAATTGTACAAATAGGAACGTATCCCGCAACAGTGCAAGAGCGAGCGTGGACATCGCCTATTTGGTATAACGCCCAATCTACGGTTGAGTAGGTGACACGTTGATAATTATCCGACAGTTATTGGTTTTTACACTGGGAGCGTTGTTGCTAATTGGTGTAGAGCACGCGGTCTTGGATGTGTCGGATAGTAAGGGTGATCGTTCCATTGTGATGAGCGATAGGGATAAACAGAACATAACCCATGCGCTTGCGCAGGCATTGGGGCGGGAACCAAAAGTGGCGGAGTTGGATCGCGCCATGTCGGAGTATATTGATAACGAAATACTGGTAAATGAAGCGTTATTATTGGGTATTCATCGAGTCGATTCAGTGGTTCGACAGCGCATATTAATGAATATGGCGTTTGTGAATGGACAGGGTGACGATCGCCAGCTGCTAGATAGAGCGAATCAGATGGATATGTATCGTTCCGACATTGTTGTTCGTCGTCGGTTAATCGAGCGGATGAAAAAGATTATTCAGCAACAAGGTGCGGGTATTTCTGATGATGCACTTGTGAGTTTTATCGAGAATAATCCTGAACGATACCAACACCCTGCTAGGGTTCGTGTCGTACATGGGTATTTTTCTAACCGCCATTTCGAAAAACAGAAAATAGATAAATGGTATCAACATTGGGTTTCTGGCGTGTTGACGGATAACGACATGCAGGCAAAAGCAACCAGTATTGCGGTTGGGAATGACAGGTTTCTCAATGCTCAGCAGGTAGAGTCACTATTTAATCAGGCCATACGTAAGCCTATTAACACGGCACTATTAGAAGGGGATCATCTAGAGACTCCGCTACCATTGCAACAGGGCATTGGTGGCTACCACTTCCTAAAAATCGCAGAAATTACTGCCAAGACACCACTTGACCTCGTGGAAGCAAAGAAGAAAGCGCTGCGTGATTATTTGTCGATTCAGCAGCAAACTTTGGTGGAATCAACGCTAGTGCAATTACGGGAGCGTTATCATGTATCGCTCTAGAAACATCCTGATGGCATGTTTCATAAGTTGGCTATTATTGATTCCTTCTTGGGCTAATGGACACGCCCTCGCGCCCTCGTTGTTGTCAATAACGTTATCGACAGAGATGCAAGGTTCAGTATTATGGAAAGAATCGAGTAATAGAACACAGGGGGAGAATTTAGCCCCGGTATTTCCATCAAATTGTACCCGCGTAGCCGACCCAGATGTGTCAACTGAAGATAAAGCGGTGTTATATCGTTGGCAGTTTCTTTGCGATACTTCCTTAATGGGAGGGCGGATTTCAATTCAAGGGCTCGAAACCAGTAATCTATCCGTATTTGTTGAGGTGAGTGGTCCAGCGGAGGAGTATACGTCGAAGTTGTTGGGAAGAGATCAGCCATCATTTGTTGTACCTAAAACTTACTCCTGGTGGCGAGAGGTAACGCACTACGTCAGCAGTGGTATACAACATTTATGGGCTGGCTGGGACCACCTGTTGTTTGTGTTTGCATTGTTTATTTTATTAAGAAGATCTCCTAAGGTGCTTCTGGGAGCAGTAACGGCATTTACACTTGGTCACAGCCTGACATTGGTGACGGTATCATTAGGGTGGATGGTGGTTAGTAGTGTTTGGGTTGAGCAAGGGATCGCCTTAAGCATTTTGTTTATGGCCGTTGAATTATTGAATCCAAATAAACAATGGCTCGGTATGTCGATTAAGCGATACCCCTATTTACTGACGGTAAGCTTCGGCCTGCTTCATGGGTTAGGTTTTGCTTCCGTTTTGAATGAAATGTTATCAAGTAATCACACTAAGTTGTTACCATTGATTTCTTTTAATATCGGTATCGAGATTGGACAGTGTATACTACTGCTCCTATTGGCAGGGCTAATGGTTGTTAGCCAGAGAATTCCACAACAGATTGTCGATAAGCGTTTTTTGCTCTGGCGTCGAGTGCTTATTGGTTATGGAATAGGGATGATGTCAATGTATTGGTTAATTATACGGGGAGTGGGCTAAGACGCTCTTTCTCGATGGGATTTAGGTAAGAAGGGTTGGTTATGACTGGGAATATGGTATTCGATTATTTATTGATTGGGGTGTTTGCTGCTGCGGCTTTTTCGGGCTTAGCGCTATTTTTTATTGATGCACCCTATGGTCGTCATAAATCGGGCGGCTGGGGTCCTAAAATTAATACTCGGTTAGGCTGGGTATTGATGGAGTCACCCGCGTCGTTAGTCTTTCTCTACTTTTTTCTAACGGGAGAAAATAATACTTCTATTGTTGCCATCACGCTGTTGGTGATGTGGCAATTGCATTATTTTCACCGGGCATTTATTTATCCTTTCCAAATCAAGGTGAAGCCGGGAGATAGCGTACCCTTTATGGTGATTTTCATGGGGGGATCATATTGTGCCATTAATGGATTCTTAAACGGTTCATTCATTTCTATGTATTCTGACCACCTGAATAATGAATGGTTAACCGACCCACGGTTTGGCTTGGGGATCTTGCTGTTTGCTTTTGGTTACTACCTCAATAAAAAGTCTGACCAAATTTTACGAGATCTACGCAAAGGTGGGTCTACCGAAGGCTATAAGATTCCTTACGGTTTGGGTTATAAATATGTGTCTATGCCCAATTATCTGGGTGAGATTCTTACGTGGACCGGCTTTGCACTTGCCGCGTGGTCATTAGCGGGCGTATCGTTTGTGGTATTTACCATGGCCAATCTTGTACCCAGAGCCATTGCGAATCACAAGTGGTACTTAGAGACATTTGATGACTATCCAAAAGATAGAAAGGCTATTTTCCCTAAGTTATTGTAAATGGGGAGGTGTTACGGTCCATGTTCAAAAATAGATTTTCGTTTTCTTTGAACATGGACCATTGATGTTTATTTTCAGGCAGTGTCCTCGTTGTTATTATTGCGTGCCATTTAAGCCTATTGATGTAACTGCGGACCTACTTTTCCCGGTAAACTCAAATCACCTGACGCGATATCTTTTACATCAACAACACAAAGTAATGGCGCGTGTACACTTTGATTCACTCGTAGCCCCGCCGTAACACCATCATAGCGGGCATTGTTGACGACGTTAATGTCATCAAACGGAACACGTACTTCCACGGTTTCATTCACAAAGGTTGGATCCCAACCAGGACTATCTAATAAAATGGGTAAACCTGGCCACGTTTTTGGCAGCGTAGGGTGAGTGCCTTTAGGGATATCCACGACGCCAAGTGCCCCTTTTCCACACCGATCATCGGGTTGCAATACCACCCAGTGGCTATGCCATATATCACCATCATTACCTGGGTTGTTGTCGGAGTTCTCGTCAAAGAGTGGGGTGTCATCAAAATCACTATGAGATGTGACGGCTAGCGCTAGGATTCCTGCATTTTTCTCAAATCCAACTACCTCACTATTCATTGAGGTTGGCCAAACATAAGAAAACACCCGGCTTCCTGCAAGTTTTCCGGTTTTGGTGGGTTTGCTTGTACCCGCTTTGTCGGCAACCGCCATGTGGAAGGTGGCGATGTTTCCTTGAGTGGATATCTTGGCATGCACGATATCAAATGTAGGAGCAACCCCCGCAGTGTGCGGTGTTTTTATACCGCCCGAATGTTGCCCACCGGCCTGGCAGACACTGATGCCAAAGGCTGCAGTCGCAGCGGAGACGGTTGTGAGCAGGGTTTTTAGTGATTTGCTTGTTGATCGTTTCGTTGAATATTTCATGATTTTCTCCAATATGGTATTGAGTCGATACCAATATAGGGTCGCACGAAGAATGATGTCTTGTCAATAAAGTATTGATTCGATACTATCTCTATATGAAAACGCTAATTGATCACCAAACCCTAGAGCGATTAGGCTCTCTGTTAAGAAATGAAACGCGCCAGCAGCTTTCCGAACATGGGTTGCAGCCCGTCCAGTTTGAAGCGCTACACTATCTATCAGTGTGTAATCGATATTCTGATACGCCGATGGGCGTCACTGAGTTTCTTGGACAAACCAAAGGTACGGTGTCGCAAACGCTAAAAGTGTTGGAAAAGCGTGAGTTAATTCAGAAGTGCCCCGATGAACATGATAAGCGGGTGACGCATTTGAAAATGACAAATGAGGGAGTACAGCTAATTGCGGATATTTTGCCTTTGTCATTAATTCAGCAAGCAAGTGATGGGATTGAAGAGCAAGATATTGCAACGATTAACACGACACTCCAAAGCCTATTGAGCCGTTTTCAGCAGGCCAATAATTTTAGACGTTTTGGGATGTGTGAACGCTGCGTGCACAATAGTCAGCTGGATAATGGGCATTATTTTTGTGGTCTTACAAAAGAGGAGTTGCAGCCTTTTGAAGTCAAAAAAATATGTCGAGAGCATGAATCGTAACGATCTATCGGAGAGACTATGAAGCGTAATATAGTGGGTTTTCATCTCGATGAAGAAGGTGACTGGGTGGCAGAACTGGATTGCTATCATGGGCAACACGTTAGGCATGCTCCCCCGTTTATTATGCGGCCTTGGGTGACTACCGAAGAGGGCAGGCAGGACAAGATAGGGGAAGCACTAGAGTGTGTTCGCTGCGATGCATTGGAGTTTCCAGAAGATCTTGTGCCGTACAAAAAGACAGCGGAGTTTACTGAAATCACAATTCCGAAAGGGTTCCAAAAAGATCACTCCACCAAGGAAGGGACTTGGGGAGTGATTAAGGTGTTGCAAGGCACGTTAATGTATACAGTGAATTATCCTACTGTTGTAGAGCATGAAATTATTGCAGGGCAACAGGGGATTATCCCACCGTGTTTATTGCACAGCGTAAGAGCGCAAGGACCCGTTGTCTTCTTTGTTGAGTTCTACTCAAAATAAGAATAAGAGGAGTGGCAGGTTGCTGAGTTTGCCTACTCCTCTACATATAGAGATCGCTTATGGGGTGGAACCGACAGGCCCTGAGACTGCATCAGGATTGTTCCAATCCGCTGACCATACCAAGGCATCGTCAATATAGTGAATGCCATCTCCATGAATAATCGTACGTTCTTTGTTGTAAGAATATCCCCCTTTTTCAGTTGATCGCGCAGTGACAAAACCGTCGTTAGTAATTTGCTTATTCGCTCTATCGATTTCCAATAATTGTGCCCCTTGAGCAACAAATGCCCAATTATTTCTCAGGGTTACCGGTAACGCTATTTTGGTAATCTGAGTATCTGGAATGGGTAAATAACTTAGTGCTTTATAATCATAATTAGCGGTTACTGATGTACCAACACCTTCCCAGACCATGCTGTCAGAAAGGATTGGGTTACTGATGTCGCTGACATCAAAAAGGCTTAATTGCGATTTATTATCAATCTGACCGATGCCTAATAGGGTGTCTTCATCCAATATTTGTAGATAATTTGAAAATCCCGGTACCTCTAATTCACCTGCAATACGAGGCTCTAGTGCATTTGAAAGGTCCAATATATAGAGTGGATCGATACGTTCGAAAGTGACAACATAACCTTTGTTTCTAAAAAATCGTACCGCGTAAATTTCTTCGTTGGGTTTACCGATAGGAGAGGGGTGTGTCGTGTTAGGAAGTTGTGACACGATGTCTAGATTTGATGCTGCAGTATCGGATTCTTCCAAAATCGTGAGACTATGTTCGGGTTGCCAGTTGTCGTTATACTGGGTCGATATGACTCGTAATCTCTCCTCATGCTCACTCATACGAAACCCTGCTCGACCCCATCCCAAGTTACCTTTGACAATACCAGAACCTTTGTAAGCGATAGTGGAATCCAAGATCGAAAACTTGTGAATAGCAGTCTCTTGATTGTGAAAATCACGATAGGTTTCACCAAGATAGAGGGCGCTTTGTGACGCGTATACTCCGGCATTAAATGCGGGGGTACATACTGACGTCGGGGCCGCTAAAGTCTCAAGATTGATGGCGGTAATTATCATCAGGGATGGGCCGTGCGTATCGCCGGTTAACGTGGATGTCAAAAAGCAGTCGCTGCTTTTCACTAACGGTTGGGGGGTGTCATTATTAATAGAAAGAGTCGGTAATAAATTGCTAATGGCTGTGTTGTCGATGAGTTGCTGATTGTTTTCAGCTATCTCTGTTGTTTCAGGCCATAGCACAACCCCCTCTATGTAGGGAGAAAAACGACTCACGACATAGAGGGTGTTGTCTACGCGGCGACTGTCAACATAATGCCCTTGCCAAGAAAAATCTTTGGTACGTGTTGGTTCAGTAGGATCGGAAACATTGTTTACTTGGATATGGGTTCTACCATGAAACCATGAAGATTCACTCTTCCAAATATCCCACCCATAATATTGTTTTGAGCTGACAGTGATGAGTGATGCCGTGCTGGTATCACGTTCACCGTACAAATAGATACCGGTGATGGTATTGGCTTCGTCGCTGGTCTCCACAACAGATACTAGCTCCGCCGCGGTGGGCTCGCTGCTGGTTTGAAACAGCTTAATGGTTCCTGGTGTGGGTGGCGCAGGGTTAGTGGTTGCGGCAATGTCATCATCGATTGATATCCAGTCGAATGGACGATCTGCTTGCTGTACAACGTAGAGTATCTCACCATCGTATTTCACAACATCTTCTTCGTCGACGCCGCTTTCGATAACGTTGGTGGAAGAAAAGCTCCCACTATTCGCGACAGAGGAACCTGCGTTGCCATCGCTCTCCGTTGAGTCATTAATCGCATTTTCTGCAATGCCTATGGGGGACAAAAACGGCGGCATGTAGGAAACATAACCTCCCGTTTCTGAAATATTGTGTAAGCCTTCTTTGAGGTAGCTGACAAATTCTTCGTTACTTTCAACACGGCTAAGGTGGCTGGATGCTTGTTCGGTGTCACCGTCAGATCCATCGCTAGAACCACTACCGCAACCGCCGAGTATGACTGTGGCCATCAGTGTGAGACACATGCCGTAGGTGGTGCTTGGTGGATGAACGCCATAGGCCGAAGGTGTGTTCATGATCTATCTCCTTTGAGTGAAAAACAATGTGCGGGATAATTTTCCGCACTATCTATAAAAATATGCGGAAAAAAGTCCCGCGTCAATGGTGATCTGAGTTAATATCAGATAAAGGTCTCAAGAATGTGATAGACGGCACTGTCCACTGCACTGTCCTTTGTCGTTATCAATAGGTACGAATAATTAGGCGCTAGATGAATCTAAAACAGTGTAAAAACAAAGGCTTAGCGCTATGTTGCGCCATTGTATCGATACTCATGGTGAATACAGCAGGGGCATCGTGGGCAATTAGCGCGGGTACTTTCAGCGCAACCGGTGACTATGGCAAAGACCAAGATACACGCATTCATATGATGCCTGTCTCGTTATCCTATGCAGCAGATGGGTGGCGCTTTAAGGTGTCCAGCGGTTACCTCTGGTTAGACGGATATCGGGGTATCACCAATGCAGAATTACACGATGCCAATGGCCAGGGCTGCGGCTGTGATACTCATGACCATGACGCATTGGTATCGCTGCGTGAATCCGGCGTGGCGGATACGACGTTGAGTGCAAAGTATCGATTTAAACCTGATAAGCAGTCGAGAGTGATTGTTGATGTATCAGCCAAATTTAAAATCCCCACGGCCGACAGTGACAAGAGTTTAGGCACTGGCAAACAAGATGTGGGATTTCGGGTGGGAAGTTATTGGCGCTTTCCTGATTGGTGGGGCGTATTGGATCTGGGTTATAAGTTTCGCGGTGAACCAAGTAACGTAAAGCTAAACGATACCGCACAGTTAATTATTGGGGGCTTTATACCGCTCAATAGCGCAAATACCATGGGGCTAAATATGAAAATACGTGAAGCCTCTCAAGAACATAAGGATCCAATTCGAGAATTGCAGGTATTCCTTAACCATACGTTAGATAAACAGAATCGTATGACATTGCTGCTGGTAAACGGTTTATCCGATAGCAGCCCAGACTGGGGACTCAGTACTCAATGGCGGTATTCGTTCTAATGAATCTAAGACAGTGTGAGATATTCAGTTATGGCTAAATCCCATCAGCCAAAAAAGCAACGTAGTGCTAGAGATGCAGGTCCACCAGAATCATTGATCAATGCTCTGGTAGTGATTTTTCGACCCTTGGTGAAACTGTTTATTCGTCATCAAATCAATCACACCTATATTAGCCAGCTATTAAAATCGATTTACGTTAACGTCGCAGAACAAGAGTTTCAAGTGGATGGCACAGAGCAAACCGATTCTAGGATTAGTATGTTGACGGGCATTCACCGACGAGAAGTCAAACGCTTACGGGTGCCATTGGATGCCTCATTGGTGATGCCAGAAAACCTATCGGTGGGTACTCAAATGTTGACTACGTGGGTAACGGACCCTCGTTTTCTCGATGAAGGAACTCCAAAAATATTGCCCAAATCGTCAAAAGGAGAGGACGTTGGTTTTGATACATTAGTGAACTCCGTTAGCAAGCAAGACCTGCGGGTAAAGGTGGTGTTGGAAGATTGGTTACATCATGGTCTCGTGAACTTTAATGACGAAGGATTTCTTGTGTTGCAATCTGAAGCCTTTGTGACAGAAACGGGTTTTGATGAAAAAGCCTTCTTTTTTGGAAAAAATTTACACGATCATATTTCTGCTGGCAGCCATAATCTGGCAGGCGGCAAGCCGCCACAATTTGATCGTAGTGTTTTCTACAATAAGCTAACTACTGAGTCTATTGGCATTATCGAAAAACTAATTGAAGATAAAGGTATGGAAACCTTAAAAGTGGTGAACAAAAAAGCTAACGAACTACAAAAGCTTGATCGGGGTGACAAAGACGCCACCCATAGAATCAATTTTGGTTCGTATTTTTGGGTGGAGAGCAAAAGGCGAGGTGAGCACAATGGGTAGATTGCGCTGGCTAATCGTATTTTTGCCTTTGGTGATGGCCATGGGTATTCAAGACGATGAAGAAGAGGAAGGTGGTATGGGAGGGACTGGCCACAAAATGGAAATCCCTACAGATATCCCAGATACACCGGAGTTACCTGAGCTCATAGAATCCCTACCCATCGATTTGGATATGATCGAATTGGATGATGTATCCGGCGGTAACGAAGTCGATGTAGAAGCACCGGAGTGTATGGATTAATGCTGGATTCATTGTTAGAGGGAATTGACCTGATGGATATCGCGTTGGTTATTGTTATTCCCTATGTGTTGTATCATGCTGGGCGATTGATTTATCGCTTGTTGAAATTATCGCCTAGCACACTTATTCAACGTTACTCATTGATTGTATGGCTAAAAATTCTATTTCTACATGAGCGATTTTTGGTGAAGGATGTCAATGACGCCGATATCGTCACAATTACATCAATCAATGCATCGCGGCGAGATTTTAGAAAAAGTATTCGGGTGCTGCTGGGCCTGATGATCGGCTTGCTGTTCGGTTCTGTAGCGCTCTTAATTCTTTTCGCGTAATACCCTTGGTTTAGTTGGCGCTATTTCTTATGGATTAGTGGTGTTAATACCTAAGATAGTGGTGCGCCATATTTACATTTATATCGTGTATTTTTGGCGTGTTCGGTCAAGGTTATATTTTTTCTCTTTGGTAACGTCGGGTTTCACAATAAAATAATAAAAAAGTGAAACCGATATGTCTACAACTAAAGTGCTCCTTCGTTGTATTCCGCTGTTATGTATTAGTTTTTTTCCAACGGGATGTAATACCCCCTGGGATTCCAGCAATAACTCGGATGATGCATCGCGCAGTACATCCGCTAGTACTATCAAAAATCCCTTTGATGAACTCAAATTTATGTATGATTGGAACAAGCAAACCGATGCTTTTATTTGTTCTTCCATCAGTGCTAACAATAATCTCGTATCTGTTGGCGTCTCCTTTGATCCACTGGATGTACCGAAGAACAAGAAAGTACTCGACGCGTTAGAGGTTGAAATAGCACAGCGATATGGCGATGCTGTAATTGTTGTGGGAAGAGAAGAAAGACTCAGCATCCTCAATCTAGAAATGGTCGATTGTAGCGTATTAGGTTCGATCAGGTCATTGGTAGCGGTCGAGTTTGTAGAAGCAAAGTATGTCACTCCCGTATCGGAGGAGGAGTTGTTTGAAGATGTATTGGAAATGCAGTACCGAGCGGCTGTCATGCGAAGTTCTGGACAAGATAGAGTTAGTGGAGATCAGTTAAACGATGAAGAGCTATTTAATCCTGGGTTGTATGATGAAACTGATTACGAACTAACGTACGTTGAATATATTCGCCAAATAGATGAGACGATTGCCGATAGATTGGAGCGTCATGGCTTAAACCGGATATATGAGGAGTTCGGTTTTTATGGTGCTCCAACCGTTGGCGTTGCGATAATCGATAACGGTGTATTTGAAGATCACGTTGATTATCTCTCGGAAGGAGACGGAAATTTTGATGTTGAAGGTTACGTTCGATCGTTTGCTGCTGATCAACCCGACGGCCCTTATCCTAGAACCTATGACCTGTTTGGATTAATGCCATTGCTGGGGGGAATGTTCAATCATGGCACAATACAGACGAAGCTTGTTTATACTACGGCTCCTAATATTAATATCAAATCTGTGCGAGCCTCCCCGTTTGTTTTTTGGTTTATTCCCGTGCAGTTTCAAGGTGTAGTGGATGCAATATTGGCACTGGCAGAGGACCCATCAATTCGTGTTATCAGTAGCTCTATGGGGACTGTGGTGCATGTTCATGAAATAGAAAGAGCGATTGCGTATTTTAATGCGAGAGATAAGATCTTTGTGTCCGCAGGTGGTACGTCAATGCCCTATCTTCGAGATGTTGTACAAGTAGTGTTTCCCGCAAATTTGGCATCTACTATTACCACTACCGGGATTAGACACACACAGGACAATGATGGTGAATTCATATTAGGAGAAATCGCCCATGGTGGAGAAGAAATCGATTTTGTGGTTGATCATACGAAGGATTCTTCACAATCAGTGTCGACTACGGCAGGTATGATAGGGCTCTTGTGGTCTTATAATCCCTCTCTAAAAAGAGATCAAATTATTGATATATTAGTTCGATCAAGTAGTTATTATAAAAAGAACGGGAAAAAAGATTCGATATTTGGCTGGGGAAAGATTGATATATATGACGCCTTTATCGAAGTGAAAAAACTCACAGATTGACCCATTTTCGATCTGTGGGGATTTTAAGAAATCAGAACATTGGAAACGGTTGCTCTGATTTCTTCTTTGGCTATGTTTGATTGATCATTGGACATGGTAAGGAAATACGGTTTGTTGCTTCCGTTATTGTCAAAGTTGAACGTTAACGCAATGGCTGACCCTGTAAATACTAGACATAAAGCAAAGGTAATGTATTTCATAATGATAAACTCCTAATAAGATAGTTAGGAAGTTGCACCATCCATGCCAACATCACAAAACCTCTGAAAATGGCAAAAAACGATGCTTTTTATCTCCATTGGGAATAAGGTGAGAGGTTTTTATAGTAAATAGGCTTATTTACGGGCGTGATTTAGCAATTCGCGATGATATATCCTGATTTTCACCTCGCATTTTGAAAATACTATTTTGCTATCTGTTTTTTTGCGAAGCCATTTCACGTAGATAGCGTTGTTGGTTCTTCTTGGCTTTTTTCAGCATATAGTTTTTGAATACCGGGTTGCTATTCGCCTTAATGAACAGATCGGGGTTCGCTAGAAACAGCTTCGCCATAATCTTAATGGATGTGTTCTTGCAGATAATCAGTTCGAAAGGGCGTTTTTTTAGAACCTCTGAGAAAATAGCATCCTCAATATCAGCGGTTGAAAGCTCTTTGCCACTGGAGAACGTCAGTGCGGCAGATTCATGTTGGGTTTGCAAATCAAGCATCGGTGTTGCGATGGCATCGGGGCACAATAAGCTTACCGCTATATTGTGTTCAACGAGTTGTGCCGCTAACGACGTTGAGTAACCCCTAACGGCAAATTTCGATGCACTGTAGGCTGCAATTCCTGGTGCAGGCAGTAATGATGCAAGGGAGCAAAAATTAATGATGTGACCTGTTTGTTTTTCTAGCATCCAATGGGCTGCGGTTTGACACCCAAACATTAAACCTTTGACGTTAATGTCGAGATGCCTACTGATATCCAGATCAGTTAGTTCCGTTGGAAATCCAGGGTTAAGATAACCCGCAATATTAAGCATGATATCCAAGGAGGAGCGTTGCGATGCGAGGACTTTCTGTGCCTCGATCCATTGGGAATGGTCACAGATGTCCATGATATGACAAAGCACGCTATCCGATGACCAATGGTCATCCTGATTGGCAGAGATTAATGCGTCGGCGTTTATATCACAGGCAAAAACAAAGTAGCCGCGCTTGGCAAACGCTCCTACCAAGTGTCGACCCACACCGCTGGCGGCCCCTGTTATCCATACTGTTTTATTATTCATCGATCTCTCCTTAGGCTTGATAGTGGCCAATTTTCATTTGATCAAATCGAAAGGCGGGATTAACGGTCCTGGTATGCCAAGCATGAGCTTGTTCTGAGGAGGAGATCACATTAAAGAATTCAGGATGATCTGGATTAGGTCCCGCGATGGTTTTTTCCATCACCATCGAAATATATTGGTCGATGCTATTCTCTAACGTGTTGCCGTTAAGAATCACCTCCATATTAAATTGTTCTGCGTATTTTTTAACGCCGGGTATTTGTGATTGTAGCGGCGCATAGCTGTCCACGCTCATACCATTTTCACTTGAAACATAAATTTGATTATTTACATGAACAACCAGTGAGTGATTACCCTCGGTATGACCTGGGGTTTGCACTAGCGCAACACCGTCACCGAGCATTACGCTATTATCCAATAGGATAACCCGATCCAGCGGGATATCCCGTGTACCCTCTGGGCAATACCATTTCTTTTGGGTAACCAATAATCCTTGAGCCGATTCCCACTCTTGTCGCATCACCAATAACTTTGCATTGGGAAAATAGGCGGGGGTTGTGCTGGTCCCCATCCATTTACGTAACTCTTGGGTGTGAAGGTGATCGTAAGAAATATAGTCAATAGACTCGGGAGAGATTCCTGCGTTGGCTAATTCCACTTCCACCGAGCTGTAAAAAGGCAGTAGGCGCTCTTTTGTCAGTTCACCAATGCGCCCCAACTTATCCGTTAACAGTTTGAAGAATGGGGTCTTGGTATTGCCCTCTACATCGGCGGGGCCAAATAGCAGGGTTTTTTTGCCCTGGCTGGTCTGAAACTGAATGATAAAGGCTCTATTACCGAGAAAAATAAACGGTACTACGGATTTAACAGCGTTGAGATAAGCATACTTAGTAGGGTAGGGTGCCGATACGATATCGACGGACTGAAAATAGTCGACCGGTGTTCCTGCAAGTAGGCGTTTGCGAAATTGCTGGGCTCGCTGGCGTACCTCTTCTAACCTTTCCTCTGGGCGAGGGCTTGTCCTAGCACCGATAAAGTCCTCAATTACCGATATGCCCAATGACTCTAGTGCGCTTTTCGAGGTCGTTGATATGCTCTCTTTTGCTGTCATTCCCTATACCCTCTCTTAATGAATAAGACTAGATCTTAGATCAAGGTTTAGCATAGGGCTATGATGGAAAACGACGGTAGGTGATCCTATGCGCCAATTGCGATATTGGACAATTGTTAGTGAGAGGGGGGGAGGCGAAATTCAGAGGGGGATACGCCCACTATTCGTTTGAATGCTCGGGAGAATGCCGCGCGATCGGAAAACGCCAGTGATTCGGCGATGGCGTCCATAGTGAGATTGGTACTGAGTAATAGCGCTTTACTCTCTTCGATTAGGAATTCTACACGAACCGAAGAGTAGGTGGCTCCAGCCTCTTTGAGCTTTCGTTGTAGAGATCGCACACTCATACCCAACCCGTCAGCGATGGTATCGATATGTTGTGGCTGATGGTTATTTTGGCGTTTTAATACCTGAATAACCTGAGAGATGACTCCACCGCCACGAGCCATATCAACTATTTTTTTGCGAAGTGTATCGAGCGCATCTTGCTCCAGTGGAGGGCAGTGAGATGCTAGCGGTCTATCTGCCATGTTTGGGAGTAGCACGAGTTGGTTGGTTTGTTGATTAAATAATATGGGGCATTGAAATACCTCCTCGTACTCCTGCTCAAAAAGTGGATTACCAGTGAAGTGAACCTCGGTAATGATCTTATCTTGCCCTGTTAACAGGGGGCCAACCCGGAGAAATGTTCCGAACACAAATTCAAGCAGAAACTGTTGTTGCTTCTCTGGGTATAGGGATTGCATTTCACAGCGAAGGTAATCGTGTTGCCGTGAGCTATGATATTGCGCAGTGAATCCTGGAGACCAGATTGTGTCAATCAGTGAAGATATATTCTCCAGGCAACTTCGCATGGATTTACCGGTAACCATCAAGGTCATAAATTCGTCAACTTTCTCGTAACTGACAATTTTAACAAAGGGTAATACGGTATCGAAGGGAGCAATATCCACAAGCGCTTCTGCCAATTCAAATAAAGCACTGAACTCTACGGTGGCATCATTGTTGGTTTCTGAAAAATCGTAAGGAAGGGACCCAAGAACCTCACTGATAGGGAGACTATGAACTGCTGCAGATTGCAGTAATGAGCGACAAATAACCGCAGGCAATCGTAAATTGGGTGGCTTCATTGGGCACTATGATGAATTAAGATGAGAGCAAATAGTAACCCATACTTAACACTCAAGCCAGTTGAATAGGTAGGCTACGCCATCTGTTTGGTAAGAGATCTGAGCACCGTGTAGGCCAGATCGACAGCCGGAAAACTGAGCAAATCCTTCCAAAGTTAAGGTTAACTGCATCGGTATTCATACACATTATCGTGAGCAAATAATCAGCGTTGATGCAAAGACTTGGTTGGAAATTGCACGTACTTTTGTGTAAGCAGGTAATATAAATACGGGCTAAGTAGTGGGGTGGTCTTAAGTTGTTGATTTTATTGTAAATAATAGGCTGGTATTAGGGGGGGGATTTGCGTTATATACCGTCGCTTACACAAAACGTGCGGTTTGAATTCTAGGTGGTTAGTGCTAAGTTATTGATTAGAATGAGGGTTTGGCAAGTGGGAGATTATTCCAAGTGGTAATATACCGTTTGGTTATATATAGTCGCAACTACTGAATCAGCTGTTAAAATTTTATCATGGAAAAAAAAGTTAAGAAAATTTTATTAATATTAATCCCGCTAGGTTTTCTGATTATAGCTTGGTTAAGTGGACATGATCCAAGAGTTGAAGCTCTTGAATATTTGAACGTCAGTTCCTATTCAACAGACGGTTCCGAGTTTGATAAAACTGGTTTGGTGCTGCTTAATGAGATACTAAAAGAGCTTGAGGCTGCAAAATCACTTGGACATG